>Ga0209475_10000108_pt1 | contig 257820 bp, 255 predicted proteins | sample tdDd471_FD_187128 | JGI IMG/M metagenome (GOLD analysis project Ga0209475, IMG submission 187128) | Marine sediment microbial communities from the Atlantic coast under amendment with organic carbon and nitrate - tdDd47.1 (SPAdes)... | ecosystem: Environmental > Aquatic > Marine > Coastal >... | reverse complement strand
TGGCCGCTTCATGACAGGACACACCCTCGCAAACAGCAGCAACAACGCGCTCACGCAGGTCGATAGATAGAGATTTTACCATAGAGGCTGGCCTCCTTTTCCAGCTTCTATCTTGAATCACATTATGACCTCTTTGGGAATCCCTAAAATGAATCTATTTGATGTGACCTTGCTCTAATTTAATTTTCGACGCCGGGCCTTTTCATCAAACAGGTCAGAAAGCTGTTCGGTGATCGCGCCGCCCAGTTGATCGGCGTCCATGATGGTGATGGCGTTTTGATAATAACGGGTCACGTCATGGCCGATGCCAATGGCCAGCAATTCCACCGGCGAGCGTTTTTCGATCCAGTCGATCACCGATCTCAGGTGATCCTCCAGGTAATTGGCGCTGTTGGTTGACAGGGTGCTGTCATCGACCGGCGCCCCGTCGGAGATCACCATCAGGATGCGGCGCTCCTCTGTGCGGCCGACCAGACGGCTATGGGCCCAGATCAGCGACTCGCCGTCGATATTTTCCTTGAGCAGCCCCTCTTTCAGCATCAGGCCGAGGTTGTTGCGGGTTCGCCGCCAGGGGGTGTCGGCGGTTTTATAGACAATATGGCGCAGGTCATTCAGGCGGCCCGGTTTCTGGGGCTTGTCCTCCTCCAGCCATTTGATGCGGCTTTTGCCGCCCTTCCAGGCCCGGGTCGTGAAGCCGAGGATCTCGACCTTGACGCCGCAGCGTTCGAGCGTGCGGGCCAGGATGTCGGCGCACATGGCGGCGATGGTGATCGGCCGGCCGCGCATCGACCCTGAATTGTCGATCAAAAGCGTCACCACCGTATCCTTGAATTCGGTGTCATTCTCGACCTTGAACGACAGGGCGTGCAGCGGGTTGGTGACCACCCGGGTCAGGCGGCTGGTGTCGAGGATGCCTTCCTCGAGGTCAAAATCCCACGACCGCCGTTGCTGGGCCATCAACATGCGCTGCAGGCGGTTGGCGAGCTTTGAGATGATGCCGTGCAGGCCGCTGAGCTGCTGATCCAGGTTGCGTCGCAGATAGGCCAGTTCGTCGCTGTCGCACAGGTCCTCGGCGCCGATGATTTCGTCATATTCGGTGGTATAGACGGCGTATTGCGGCCCCTCCGGCTGATTGGTCATGAGGTCGTTGGGATTGAAGACGCCTTTGGTCATCGCCTCTTCGGCCATCATGTCCTGAATGATTTCCTCATTCAGTTCGCCGCCCATTTCGCCGGCGTCGGCCGCGCCGTCACTGCTGTCGGCGCCGTCGCTTTCGTTTTCTTCTTCACCGCTCTGGGCGGCGTCCTGCTCCTCCTGCCCTTCGCTGTCTTCATCGGGCATGTCCTGATTTTCCGGCGTTTCGGGAGAGTCGCCTGAATTTGGGTCATTTTCCGGGCTCAGGTCGTCGGCCAGATCCAGGTCGGCGATGATTTTCCGGTTCAGGCGGCTGAAACTGTCCTGATCGTCCATGCTGTCGATCAGTTCGTCGAGATGCAGGGCGGCCTTTGATTCGATCCGGGTGCGGAGCGTATTGACCGCCTCCCGCGCCGCTTCCGGCGGATGGGCATGGGTCAGTCGCTCGCGGACCAGCAGTTTCAGAATATCGCCGAGCGGCGCTTCATCGGGATTTTCCGGCAGATCCAGGTGATGCTTGGCGTAGTGATCTTCCAGTGTCGCCGCCAGATTCTGCGCAACGCCGGGCATTTTCAGGGCGCCGATCGCCTCGACCCGGGCCTGTTCGATCGCCGCGTAAACATCCCGGGCCACGGGACCCTGAGGCTGGTATTTTTCATGTAGTTCGGCATTATGATAGCGCCGCCGCAGGGCGTAGGCGTCGGCGACGCCGCGGACCCGTGAGACCTCGTCCGGCGACATATCGATGGAGATCAGGGGCAGCCGGCCCGTGGCGCCGGAAATATCCGTCGTGTCGGCCCCGAAGCTGACGTCGAGATCGGCCTTTTCCGCAATGGCCCGCACCGTCGAGGAAACGGCGTGCTTGAATTGGTTCAGTCTGTGGGCGGCTTTCTTGGTCATGTTATCGGTTCCGGAACCTTCGCCCTTAGATGCCGCTGGGGGAAACCGCGGATTCCGGCAGTTCCTCGCCAAAGCAGCGCTGGTAATATTCCGCCACCACGGGCCGTTCCAGTTCGTCGCATTTATTGAGGAAGGTCATCCGGAAGGCGAAGGCGGCATCCTTGAAAATTTCGGTGTTTTCCGCCCAGGTGAGCACGGTTCGGGGGCTCATGACCGTCGAAATATCACCGTTGATAAAGCCGCTGCGGCTCAGGTCGGCGACCTGGACCATCTGCTTGATCAGTTGCTGGCCTTTCTTGTCCTGCATGCCGGGCAGCTTGGCGCTGACGATATTTTCCTCCACCTCATGGGGCAGGTAATTCAGCGTGGTGACAATGCTCCAGCGGTCCATCTGGCCCTGGTTGATCTGCTGGGTGCCGTGATAGAGGCCCGAGGTATCGCCAAGCCCGATGGTGTTGGTGGTGGAGAACAGCCGGAAGGCCGGATGGGGGCGTATCACCTTGTTCTGGTCAAGCAGGGTCAACTTGCCGGCCACTTCCAGCACCCGCTGGATGACAAACATCACATCGGGACGACCGGCGTCATATTCGTCAAAGACCAGGGCCGTCGGGCTCTGCAGGGCCCAGGGCAGGATGCCTTCCTGAAATTCGGTGACCTGGACCCCGTCTTTCAGGACGATGGCGTCCTTGCCCACGAGGTCGATGCGGCTGATGTGGCTGTCGAGGTTGATCCGGACGCAGGGCCAGTTGAGGCGGGCCGCGACCTGTTCGATATGGGTCGATTTGCCGGTGCCGTGATAGCCTTGGACCATGACCCGGCGGTTATGGGCGAAACCGGCGAGCAGGGCCAGCGTCGTATCATGGTCAAAGATATAATTCGGGTCCACTTCGGGCACGTGATCATCGGTTTCGGAAAAGGCGGGGACTTCGATGTCGCTGTCGATGCCGAATACCTGACGCACATTGATTTTGATGTCCGGAAGGTCGATGGTGGACTGGGTCGATGGTGTGGCTGTCATTATATCTATCCGTTTTTCGTCATTAGGTTCAGAATGGTCTGATCGGCGGCGCTGATGGTCTTGGCTGTCTTCCCGTCGTGCTTGCCGTTGTTTTTCGCCGGGGGACGTATTTTGACCGGATTTTAAAAGCACTCTTTATGTCGTCGATTGCGGCCCGTTCGTCAAGCCCCTGATTCACCTGAATCATCCGAAGCGTCGGCGCTTTTGCAAGTTTTTAACCGGCTCCCCTTTAAATAGTATCGCAAATGCACTATTTAAAGGAGCATGTTTGTACCAAGGCAGAGAATTTATGACTGTAGCAGAAACCATCGAGCAAAAACTGCGGGCCGCATTGACGGTCAGCCGCCTGGAAGTGATTGACGAATCCGCCCAACACGCCGGTCATGCCGGCGCGCGTCCCGGCGGACAAAGTCATTTCCGGCTTTTCATCGAATCACCGGATTTCGCCGGTAAAAGCCGTGTCAGTCGTCAGCGGGAAATTTACCGCATCCTGAAGGATGAGATGGCCGGCCCCATTCATGCGCTGGCCCTTGACGCCCGCGCGCCGGAAGAATAAGAGAAGCCTGAGAAACGAGAGAGGTCCGCCATGCTGAAAGCCAAGATTATCCCCGTGACCGCGTTCCAGCAGAATTGCTCGCTTGTCTGGTGCGATGAAACCATGAAGGGCGCGGTGATTGACGCCGGCGGCGATGTGAACGCCATCCTCGAGGCGATAGGGCGGCATGGCGTCGATGTGGAGAAAATCCTCATCACCCACGGCCATCTGGATCACGCCGGCGGCGCGGCGGAATTGTCGGAAAAGCTCGGCGTGCCGATCATCGGCCCGCACAAGGATGACAAATTCTGGATTGACCAGATCCCCGACAACTGCCGCAATTACGGCCTGCCGGAAGGGCGCAGCTTTGCGCCCGATCAATGGCTTGAAGGCGGCGACCAGGTATCCTTCGGCAATGTGACGCTCGATGTTTATTATTGCCCCGGCCATACGCCCGGTCATGTGATCTTTCATGACAAGCAAGCCAAATTCGCCTTTGTCGGCGATGTGTTGTTTCAGGGCTCCATCGGCCGGACCGATTTTCCGCGCGGCGATCACGCCACCCTGATCAGGTCAATCCGGGAACAGCTCTGGCCGCTCGGCGATGACACGACCTTCGTTTCCGGCCACGGCCCCATATCGACCTTTGGCGCTGAACGGGTGAGCAACCCTTTTGTCCGCGACGGGATTTAAATCCCGATATTATTGACTTTTCTAGAAAAATGCCTATATAAGCTGTATTAAAATGGCACTGGGGAAATCTTATGAAATTACATACATCGCTTCAGGTTGCGCAATATCTTATCGATAAAGCGGCGGAAGATAAAAATACTTTAACGCCTATGCAGTTGTTAAAGCTGGTGTATATGTGTCATGGCTGGATGCTTGGTATTCATAGTCGCCCGTTAATCAAGGACCGGGTCGAAGCATGGCGATATGGTCCCGTTATTCCTGATCTTTATCACAGCATCAAGCATTATCGTGACAAACCTGTACAAAAGTTAGGGGGGTTTTGGAATAAGGCAAAATTTGATGCTGATGAATTTGATCCCGATGAAAAAAGTATTATGGATCAGGTTTATGACTTATATGGCAAATATACCGGTATTCAATTATCGGCTTTGACACATCAATCGGGTACGCCGTGGGATGTCTCATATAATGAATCTGAGCGCAATATTTCTATCTCAGATGATATAATACAGAATTATTATTGGGGGCTGGCAAATGGGAACGCCGAAGAAAGTACGGCAACAGCCGCCATCGACGGATAATGGGGCTTCAGCCCGCAAAGAAGCCGAGGCCATTAATTACGAAAAGTTGGCAGAGGCCGCGGATCATAAACGGGAGCAAGGCTTTAAGGAAGTTGTGCATTGGGGATTGGTGATCGTCTTTATATTACTTGTTGCTATTGCGGCAATAGCACTTGTTTCTTGGGCATTCCATTATATGTCGCCTGTCGCGTACCATTATCTATCTGGTTCTCAGTTAGATAAGATAGAGGCTGTGATGTTTGGTGGAATTATCTCAATAATAGCTCAAGCGTTATCTAAAAAAATATAATCACAACATATAGGTCAGCATGACCGGGATCGTCACCAGCGACATCAGGGTGGTGATGAAGATCAGGCTCGCCACCTCATCGGGGCTGCGGTTATACTGACTGGCCAGCAGATAGCTGAAGACGGCGACCGGCATTGACGACTGCAGAATCAAAACATGGCGCTCTTCGCCGCTAAAGCCAAACAGCGTGGCGATGGCGAGGCCGACGCCAAACCCCATGGCGAGCTTGAAGGCGGCAATCAGGATCAGCCGGCCCGAGCCGTCGAGCTTCAGCCGCGCCAGGGACGCCCCGAGGGTCAGCAGCATCAATGGGATGGTCACGCCGGCCATAAGCTCGGTGGTGTTGATCAGCCATATCGGCGCCTTGAGGCCGGTCAGATAGAAGAACAGGGCGCCGGCGATGCCATAGAGCATGGTGATCCGGGTCAGGCTCGCCGCCGTCAGGTTGCCGTGGGAAATAAACAGCGCCACTGTGAACTGGAACATGACGCTGACGGTGAAATAGGCGATGGCCAGCGACATGCCGCGCTCGCCAAAGGCGAACAGGCACAGCGGGATGCCCATATTGCCGGAATTGGTCGAGAAGAGCGATACGATATAGGCCCGTTTCGACAGCCGGAACAGAAGGGCGAACAGGGTGCTGATGCCGAGAAGCCCGAGGATCGAGAAGAATGACGCCGTCATGAAGCCGGCGGCGTCGCCCAGCCCGTCGCCCAGGTTCATGATGCCGGTAAAGACCAGGCACGGCGCGCCGACATTCATATTGATCCGGGTGACAAAATCCGTCGGGAATTCAAAGCCGCGCTTGACCCAGATATAGCCGACCAGAGCGATGATCAGCACCGGCGAGATGACGCTGAATAATTCTGCGATCATGGGGCGGCTTTCTGATAACTGTTCTGATAGGTCATGATCGGGGCGCTGCTGCGGGCGAGTTCAACGAAACGGCGGATCAGTTCTTGCCGGTCGGACCCGATATGATGGCCGCTGAAGATGAAGCCGATTTCCCGGTCAAAATCATAGCCCTGCATCGGCAGGCGGGTGACCCCTCCGGCCCGGTAATGGTCGGGCATGGTGGTGAAACCGACGCCGGCGGCGACCATGGCCAGCGCCCGTTCATCCTGGGCCGTGCGATAAACCAGCCGCGGCCGGACGTTATGATCGGTGAAAAAACGGCTGGTTTCGCTGAGGAATTCGCATCGGCTGCGGACGATGGTCGGTTCATTGGCGAGCTGTATGGGATCAATGGATTTTTCTCCGGCCAGCGGATGATGGCTGGCGATCGCCAGGGAATAGGGTTCGCGATAGAGCGCCACGGTCCTGTTTTTGCCGCCCGGCCTCAGGATGGTCAGCGCCAGGTCGATCCGCCCCTCGTCCATGCGGTTCTGGATTTCCTGTTCCGTGCCCTCGAACAGTTCAATGATCAGCCCGGCTTCCTGCCGCTGAAAGGGCTGAAGGATATGGCGGATCGACTGCGACGGGATGGTCATCAAGATCCCCAGCCGCAGCAGTTTTGGCGTGTCGGCGGATTTCATGGCGCTTTCCGCCAGATTAAGCTGATGCAGGACCGCCTTGGCCCGCTCGACAAAGCGGGTGCCGTTTTCGGTCAGGAAGACCCGCTTGCTGGAGCGGTCAAACAGGCTGGCGCCAAGCCCGGCCTCGAGCTTCTTGATGCCGGCGGACAGGGTCGGCTGGGTGACATAGACCCGCGCCGCCGCCTTGGTGAAGCTGCCGGTTTCGACCACGGCGAGGAAATAACGCAGCTGGTATATTTCGATCATAGATATGTTCTACTCAAAATCAGTTTGCGATAGAGTATATCTATTGAAATGGAGATTCAAGAGTCCGCGTCAATTTGTCTCCGGTCGCTGCTCCTGCTGTCGCGCGACGATAAAAAAGCTCGACGGTGCAGGATAGAGGCCGGTTTCCAGAATGTCGAAGCCCGCCTGTCTGATGAGTTCTTCCAGCGCGGGCTGTTTGAAAAAGTGGATCGGGTTGGGGGCGATCCCGAATTTCATCAGCAGGGGAATCAGGGCCCTGGCAAAAATATTCATATCGCCGATGCAGGGGGTCTTGGAAATCAGGCGGCCCCCCGGCTTCAGCAATTGCCTGATCCGTTGCAGAACCATCGGCGTATCCGCCAGCAGATGCAGGGCGTTATAGACGAGAATAGCGTCAAATGCGCCGGGCGCCAACCGGTCATCGAACAGGGTGGCGGGGAAGAAGGTGACATTCTCCACCTGCTGCGCCCGGGCTTTGTCGTCGGCGATGTCAATCATCTGGCCAGAGATATCGGTGGCGGTGATCTCGGCGACGCTGTCGGCGAGGATCAGGGCGGTGGTGCCGGTGCCGCAGCCGATCTCCAGCACCTTGTCTTGGGGGGAGAGATGGGCCTTGCTGCGGGTCATCGTGGTGTCATAGGCGGCCTTGTTCTTGATGGGCGACCTGGCGTATCCCTTGGCGTGTTTGTCCCAGAATTTCGCGGCGTCCGTCATGAAGGTCTCCTCATAGAGATGAAATTAATGCGAATGCCATCCTAGGCGGGGGGCCGGGGGAAGGCAATATCCCTGCGGTGAAAGGGCGGGGCTCTGCGATAAGATTTTTCGTCATTCCATCGCAGGAGGGACTCCGGTTCCCCGTCAAAGTCTGTCCTGTGAAGACGGCACAAGCTTTGAGATCAGACTGGATACTGGATCACGTCCAGTATGACGATGGTGTTAGGGGGGACCCGCCGTTTATCTTTTCTGCCGATAGCATCTTTCGGCTCGGGCAAGGGTATAAGAGCGATGGCTTCATTCCATAGAAACCATCTATGTGTTCAATAAAAACAAGTGATTTTGTCTATGGTGTGTTTTCGGTTATCATAAGGGTCGTACGCAAACTTCAGGGTAAGTATTTCCATGACGATTATTCAATCCACCGTGGACCGGAACAGTCCCGAGTATCTCGCCAATCAGCAGGCCATGGCCGGAATTGTCGCCGATCTGGAGCAGAAAATCGCCGTCATCGAACAGGGCGGCGGCGAAAAATACTGTCAGCGTCATTTGGAGAGGGGCAAGCTGCTGCCGCGGGACCGGGTCAACCGGCTGCTTGATAAAGGCTCGGCCTTTCTCGAATTTTCCCAGCTTGCCGCCTACGACATGTACAGCAAGGACGTGGCGGCGGCCGGCGTGATCACCGGCATCGGCCGCATCGCCGGCCAGGAATGCGTCATCGTCTGCAACGACGCGACGGTCAAGGGCGGCAGCTATTTCCCGATGACGGTGAAAAAGCACCTGCGGGCCCAGGAGATCGCCGAACAGAATAACCTGCCCTGCGTCTATCTGGTCGACAGCGGCGGCGCCAACCTGCCGACCCAGGACGAGGTTTTCCCGGACAAGAATCATTTCGGGCGGATTTTCTATAATCAGGCCACCATGTCGGCGAGGGGCATTCCCCAGATCGCCGTGGTCATGGGCAGTTGCACCGCCGGCGGCGCCTACGTGCCGGCGATGAGCGACGAGAATGTCATCGTCAAGGAGCAGGGCACCATCTTCCTCGCCGGGCCGCCGCTGGTCAAGGCGGCGACCGGGGAAGTGGTCAGCGCCGAGGATCTGGGCGGCGGCGACGTTCATACAAGGATTTCCGGCGTCGCCGATCATCTGGCCCAGGACGACAATCATGCGCTGGAAATCGCCCGCACCATCGTCGGCAATCTCAACCGTAAAAAAGAGATCGGGCTTGACGTCCGGCAAAGCCGCGAACCGCTCTATGATCCGGCGGAGCTTCATGGCGTCGTGCCGCCGGACCTGAAGACCCCCTATGATGTGCGCGAAGTGATCGCCCGCATCGTCGACGGCAGTGAATTTGACGAATTCAAGAAACGCTATGGCGCGACGCTGGTCTGCGGTTTCGCGCATATTTACGGCATGCCGGTGGGCATCGTCGCCAACAACGGGGTGATCTTTTCCGAATCGGCCCTCAAGGGCGCCCATTTTGTCGAACTGTGCAATCACCGGGGCGTTCCGCTGATCTTCCTGCAGAATGTCACCGGCTTTATGGTCGGTCAGAAATATGAGGCCGGCGGCATCGCCCGCGACGGCGCCAAGCTGGTGACCGCCGTCTCCTGCGCCAAAGTTCCGAAATTCACCGTAATCATCGGCGGCTCGTTCGGCGCCGGCAATTACGGCATGTGCGGCCGGGCCTATAACCCGCGCTTCCTGTGGATGTGGCCCAACGCCCGGGTCTCGGTCATGGGCGGCGAGCAGGCGGCCAATGTGCTGGCCACCGTGCGCCGCGACGGCATCGAGCGCCAGGGGGCCGAATGGACGGCCGAGGAAGAGGCCGCCTTCAAGAAACCGATTGAAGACCAGTATGAAAGCCAGGGCCATCCCTATTACGCCTCGGCCCGGCTGTGGGATGACGGCGTGATTGACCCGAAGGATACCCGGCGGGTGCTCGGCCTTGGCCTCAGCGCCAGCCTCAACGCCCCGATCGGGCCCACCACATACGGCGTGTTCAGAATGTGATTCTGATCCGCCCGCGATCAGTGAGGAAAAGGAAATCAGATGACGGAAGCGACAGTAATTCTCGAACAGGATGACGACGGGATCGCCTGGGTGACCCTGAACCGGCCGGCGGTTCACAACGCCTTTAACGAGGTGATGATCCATAAGCTGAGGGAAACCCTGCGGATTCTGGAAGAGGATAATCATTGCCGGGCGGTGGTGCTGAAAGGGGCGGGCAAAAGCTTTTCCGCCGGCGCCGATCTCGACTGGATGAAGCGGGCGGCGGATTTCTCCCATAATGAAAATCTCGCCGACGCCGAATATCTGGCGGCGATGCTGAATGCGCTCTACAGCCTGAACAAGCTGACCATCGCCTGTGTTCAGGGCGCGGCGATGGGCGGCGGCCTCGGCCTCGTCAGTTGCTGTGATCTGGTGATCGCCGACATCAATACAACCTTCGCCCTGTCGGAGGTCAAGATCGGCCTGATTCCGGCGACCATATCGCCCTATGTGCTGGCGGCGATCGGCCCGCGCCATGCCCGGCGTTATTTTCAGACCGGCGAACGCTTCACCGGACAGCGGGCCTTTGAACTGGGGCTGGTGCATGAGCTCGTCGCCTCGGCCGGGGAGATGGAGGACCAACTGAATGTCATGCTCGACCATGTCCGCGGCAACGGCCCCCACGCCATGCGGGAAGCCAAGCGCCTGATCCGGGATTATGGCAACAAACCCGTGACCAGTGAAATGATGGAGGATTCCGCCGAACGGATCGCCGCCATCCGCGCCCGGCCGGAAGCCCGGGAAGGGCTCGCCGCCTTTCTCGAGAAACGAAAGCCCGACTGGACGGGCAAACATCATGATGCGGGCGGAGACAAAGGGTAATGTTTAACAAAATACTGATCGCCAACCGGGGCGAGATCGCCTGCCGGGTGATTAAGACGGCGCAGAAAAACGGCATCCGGACAGTGGCGGTATATTCCGACGCCGACCGCAACGCCCGCCATGTGCGCCTTGCCGACGAGGCCCATCATATCGGCGGGGCCGAAGCCCGCGACAGCTACCTGCGGGCCGATGTCATTCTTGATGTGGCGCGAAAATCCGGCGCCGAGGCCATTCATCCGGGCTATGGCTTCCTGTCGGAGAACGCCGAATTTTCCGCAAGCTGCCGCAAGGCCGGCATCGCCTTTATCGGGCCGGGCCCGGACAGCATCCGCGCCATGGGCCTCAAAGACAAGGCCAAGGACATCATGGCCGAGGCCGGGGTGCCGGTGGTGCCCGGCTATCAGGGCGCGGAGCAGGCGGCGGCAAGCCTGAAAAAACAGGCCGATAAAATCGGCTATCCGGTATTGATCAAGGCGGTGGCCGGCGGCGGCGGCAAGGGCATGCGGCTGGTGGAGACGGCGGATGACTTTATCGCCGCCCTTGAGAGCTGCCAGCGGGAGGCCGAGGCGTCCTTCGGCAACGCCCATGTCCTGATCGAAAAATACCTGACCCGGCCGCGCCATATCGAGGTCCAGGTCTTCGGCGACAATCACGGCAATGCGGTTTATCTGTATGAGCGGGACTGTTCGCTGCAGCGCCGCCATCAGAAGGTGGTCGAGGAAGCGCCGGCGCCCGGCCTGTCGGAAGAGATGCGCCGGTCCATGGGCGAGGCCGCGGTCCGGGCGGCCAAGGCCATCGGTTACGCCGGGGCCGGCACCATTGAATTTATCGTCGATGTCGCCGCGGGGCTCGACGACGCCCCCTTCTATTTCATGGAGATGAACACCCGGCTTCAGGTCGAGCATCCGGTGACGGAGCTGATCACCGGCCAGGATCTGGTGGAATGGCAGTTGCGCATCGCCGCCGGTGAGGCATTGCCGCTCGCCCAGGCGGATATTCCGTTGAACGGTCACGCCTTCGAAGTGCGGCTCTATGCCGAGGATCCGGAAAATAACTTCATGCCGCAAACCGGACAAATCAGCCATTTTGCGAGTCTTGAGGAAAATGCCCATTTCCGGCTCGATACCGGCGTCGAGCAGGGCGACGCGGTCAGCATCTATTATGATCCGATGATCGCCAAGCTGATCGTCTGGGACCGGGACCGGCCGGGCGCGCTCAGGCAGATGCGGAAGGCGCTGAACCGGACGGCGGTCGCCGGCCTCAGGACCAATCTGCAATTCCTCGGCGCCATCATTGACCATCCGGCGTTTCAGGCGGCCGATCTCGATACCGGCTTTATCGAACGGTTCCGCGATGACCTGATGCCCGAAGGCAAGCTGGCGGCCCACAGCATTCTGGCCCTGGCGGCGATGGCCGAACTGGAACCCCATGTGGCGGGGCGGGATCCTTGGGACTGGTCCGACGGCTGGCGGATGAATCTTGACCTGAAAACCATGCTGACCTTTGTCGATCATGATCAAAAACGCGATGTCGGCGTGACCTATCGCGACGGCGGCTTCACCCTGCGGATCGGCGAAGAGGAACTGGCGGTGCAGATTTTGCGCCGTGACGGGGCCGATCTTGATATTGCGGTCGATGGCCACAAGCTGTCCGCGACCGTGGTCCGCGAGGGCCAGGATTTCACCATTTTTCACGGTTCGACCGTGTCCTGCCTGCATCATTATCTGCCGGGCGCCGAAGGCGAGGACGAGGCCGGCGGCAGCGGCGTGATCACGACGCCGATGCCGGGCAAGGTCACCCAGGTGATGGTCCGTGACGGCGACAGCGTCGCGCAGGGCCAGCCGCTGATGATCCTGGAGGCGATGAAGATGGAGCATACCATCAAGGCCCAGGTGGCGGGGACCGTCGAAGGGCTTGGGCTCGCCGCCGGCGATCAGGTCACCGATGGCCAGATTCTGGTCCGCATCACGGAGGATGACGCATGACCCTGCCGTCCAAGGTGCGCATCTATGAAGTCGGCCCCCGGGACGGCCTGCAGAATGAAAAGCTGCTGGTGCCGACCGAGGTCAAGGTCGAACTGATCGAAGAGCTGGCCGACGCCGGACTGACCAAGATTGAGGCGACCAGTTTCGTCTCCCCCAAATGGGTGCCGCAGATGGCCGACAGCATGGACGTCATGACGTCACTGGACCGCAAAATCGGCGTCGAATATCCGGTGCTGACCCCGAACATGAAGGGCTTTGAGGCGGCGTTGAAGGCCGGCGCGACGGAGGTGGCGGTCTTTGGCGCGGCGTCGGAAAGTTTCAGCCGCAAAAACATCAATTGCTCCATCGCGGAAAGTCTCGATCGTTTCCGGCCGGTCATTGCGCGGGCGCAGGCGGAGAATATTGCGGTGCGCGGCTATGTCTCCTGCGTTACGGGCTGTCCCTATGAGGGACGGATCGCGCCGGCGGCGGTGGCCGGGGTGGCGGGAAAAATGCGCGAGATGGGCTGCTATGAAATTTCCCTCGGCGACACCATTGGCGTCGGCACCCCGAAAGACATCCGCGAGATGCTGACGGCGGTGACGGCCCGGGTGCCGGTGGAAAATCTCGCCCTGCATTGTCATGACACCTATGGTCAGGCGCTGGCCAACATCCTCGCCGGGCTGGAGATGGGAATCGCCGTGATCGACAGTTCGGTCGCCGGACTCGGCGGCTGCCCCTATGCCCGGGGCGCCAGCGGCAACGTGGCGACGGAAGATGTTCTTTACATGCTGCGCGGCATGGATATTGAAACGGGCGTCGACCTCGACCGGGTGATCGAGACCGCCTGGACGATTTCACAATTTCTCGGCCGTGCCCCGGCCTCGAAGGTGGCGATCGCCCTGAAACCGGATTTTATTCAAGACTAACAGAATTACAGAAAGGACCAAAGAGATGGTTTCCTATCCGACATTGAACTTTAACCACGGCGAAGAGATTGACATGCTCAGGGAAACGGTGGCCAGTTTCGCCGCCCGGGAACTGGCGCCGCTGGCGGAGGAAATTGATTTTACCAACACCTTCCCGCAAGGCTTCTGGCGCAAGATGGGCGACCTCGGCATTCTGGGGGTGACGGTGGATGAGGCTTTCGGCGGGGTCAGCATGGGCTATCTCGCCCATACCATCTGCATGGAGGAAATCTCCCGCGCTTCGGCCAGCGTCGGCCTCTCCTACGGCGCCCATTCCAACCTCTGCGTCAATCAGATCCGCCGCAACGGCTCGGACGAGCAGAAGGCGAAATATCTGCCGAAACTGGTCAGCGGCGAATATGTCGGCGCGCTGGCGATGAGCGAGCCCGGCGCCGGGTCCGATGTGGTGGGCATGAAGCTCAGGGCCGAAAAACAGGGCGACCGCTATATCCTGAACGGCAACAAGATGTGGATCACCAACGGCCCGGACGCCGATGTCCTGGTGGTCTACGCCAAGACCGATATGGCCGCGGGGCCGAAGGGGATCACCGCATTTCTGGTTGAGAAGAATTTCGCCGGTTTCTCCACGGCGCAAAAGCTCGACAAGCTGGGCATGCGCGGTTCCAATACCTGCGAACTGGTGTTCGAGGATTGCCAGGTGCCGGCGGAAAATGTCATGGGGACGGTCAACGGCGGGGTCCGGGTGCTGATGTCGGGGCTGGATTATGAACGGGTCGTCCTCTCCGGCGGGCCGCTGGGCATCATGCAGGCCTGCCTTGACGTGGTGCTGCCCTATATCCATGATCGCAAGCAGTTTGGCGCGCCGATCGGCGAATTTCAGTTGATGCAGGGCAAGGTCGCCGACATGTATACCGAGCTCAACGCCTGCCGGGCCTATGTCTATGCGGTGGCGGCGGCCTGCGATCGGGGCGAGACGACCCGCAAGGACGCGGCGGGCTGTATCCTCTATTCCGCGGAACGGGCGACCCAGATGGCGCTGCAGGCGATTCAGGCGCTGGGCGGCAACGGCTATATCAATGAATTCCCCACCGGGCGGCTGCTCCGGGACGCCAAGCTTTACGAGATCGGCGCCGGCACCAGCGAGATTCGCCGGATGCTGATCGGCCGGGAGCTTTTCGGCGAGACAATTTGACGTAAAACCGGTGTTTCAGGTGACTTAACACTTTATAAACGCATTCATATTAGCCTTTATCGATATTCAAAAGGCATGATAGTGTATGAATAAGAAAGTGAGAGGGTTAAGTCCTGAAATGTGGCGACCAAAATCGAAGTCTTTCAAATTCCCGCTCGCGTTGGGGGATGTGCCGGAGGACCATCCGGCGCGCCAGTTTTACGTCTATTGGCGCGAGTTATGCGGGGACCGGCAATACGCCCTGAAGGCGGATTTCAATCCGGCGCGCGTCAAGCAGATACTGCCCAATATCGGGGTCGTTAAGCTGGATTATTCAGCGGCGGAATTTGACCTTTATCTGACCCTGGTCGGGGAACGGATTATGGAAATCGCCGCGATCAACGGCAAGGGCAGTTACCGGAAGGATCTTTTCGCCGGGGATGAGCTTTCAGATCGCCTGATCCTCTATGCGGAAATCGCCCAAAACCCCGCCGCAAGATTTTTCCAGATGAACGCGCCTTTTGAGGGCCGCGAATATATCCAGATCGTCAAGGGCATGTTTCCTTTCAGCGCTGACGGCAAACTGGTGGATCATATTTTCCTGGCGATCGACAGCATTTAAGCGGGCATCCTATATAGCGATATATACCCTAATCCGCCAGCATAACCGAATCCCTCGGCCGGATATTGCCATCCTGGGACAGCAGAATGGCGATCGGCTTGGTTTTGTCAAACTGGGAAAAAATGATCATCAGAATGACGGTGAAGGGCACGCTGAGAAACATGCCGGCGATGCCCCATATGCTGCCCCACAGCGACAGCGACAACATCACCACCAGCGGGCTCAGATTGAGCGAATTGCCCATCAGTTTGGGTTCGAGAATATTGCCGATGCTGAACTGAATGGCGATCAGGGTGCTGATGACGATGAAAAACGGCGTGAAAGTGTCAAACTGCACCAGGCTGAGCAGGGCCGGAAACAAGACCGCCAGCATCGAGCCGACGGTCGGGATGAAATTGAGCAGGAAGATGAAAAAGGCCCAGAAACTGGCGTTGTTGACCCCGACCGTCACCAGAACGATATAACAGGCGCCGCCGGTGAGGGCCGAGACGAAGGTTTTCACCCCGACATAGGTTTTGACGTCGCTGGAGATATGATCGAGGATATTCATCACCGTCTCCCGGTGCGGTGACCCTTCAAGCAGGCGGCCCAGTTTATTGTTGAAATATTTCTGTTCCAGCATCAAAAACAGGACATAAATCAGGATCAGGCTGGCGCTGCCCATCAGCGAGGCCAGGGTGCCGGCGATATTGGTGATGAAGGGCTTGAGGTTGATCTGGTGGATCACCTGGGTGAAGCTTGGTTCTTCGGTAATGCCCAGGGCGTCATAAATTTTCGCCGTCAGCTTGATGAAATTATCCTGATAGAGGGGGGCGGTTTCCCTGACTTCGGTGATGTTGTCGCTGATCATGCCGACCAGCAGATTGAGCAGCAGCGCGATGGTCAGCAGGGCGGCGATATAGCTGATCAGCCGCGGCAGCCGCCAGGAGCCGATGGATATTTTGTGATAATAATCGGACAGGATATTGATCAGATACCAGATGACGATGCTGATCATGAAAGGCACGATCAGGTCCCGGCCGATGACCATGATATATACTGTCAGGGTAATCAGCCCCAATCCGCCCGCATAGGATAAAATACCCATATATGACCTCCCGATGGTGAAACTCTGGTTGGTTTTTCCGGATTGTCCGGCTTTGTCCGCCAAAGGTCAAGATTTGATTTTGACAATGCGAAGCGTCGCTAAATTTTGTTCTTGCTTTGTTCTTATTTTTGCCTATAATAGGCTGTGAAATAGGCATAGAATCATTTTTTGCGAAATCGAACATAAATGGGGAAATATTTTATGAACGGACAGGCTTGTGACGATGGGGCGGGGGGCGTTTCCGCCGAAAAGGCGGATCGGGACAAGACAGCCCCTAACATAGCGGACCAGACAGAATCTTCTGCGCCGTCTTTCCGCCAGGCGCGTCGGGCGCGGCGCAAATACCGGGCCGTCGCGGCCGACAAGATCAGCAGGGACGGAACCGGCGGCGGAAGAAGCCCGGCGATCCCGTCTCCGCCGCATCGCCGTGAGCGGGGCTCCGTGGGGCCGACCGCCGAAACGGCGGCCAAATTGACGCCCGACCCGCTGGTGATCTTTCGCAAGCGCAACATTCTGTCCGACGCCCAGATCTGGGCCTTTCAGCGGATCCGGCGGGCGATTCAGCTGATTACGGACGGCGCCCAGGTCCGGGTGTCGCGCTTCAGTGATGTCATTGTGCAGAGCAGCCGTTTCGGCGATAATGCCGAGGCCGACGATCAGATCCGGATTCAGGATCACTATCACCGATGGATCGACCGGATGACGGCGGCGGGGATGGCTGTCGGGCCGGTGCTCGATATTATCCTCGAGGAAATGTCGCTCGCGGCGGTCGACCGCAAACGGGGCCGGCGAAAGGGCTGGGCCAAAGGCCATCTTCAGGCGGCGCTGGATCTCTATGATCCTTTGGCGCGTCCGCGTAATAGGCATGGATAGGAAAATCATGACTTCTCCCCCGGACAGGCTGAGCCCTCATTTTCGCCTGGATGAACTGACCCGCAGCGCGACGGCGTTACGTCACGGGATGGAAAACAGGCCGGGACCGGAGGAGGTCCGCAACCTGACCCGGCTGGCGGAACATATCCTGGAGCCGGTGCGGCGTCATTTCGCCATCCCCTTCAGCCCGTCCAGCGGCTATCGCTCGGCGCGGCTCAATCAGTTGATCGGATCCCAGCCGACGTCGCAGCATATCCGGGGGCAGGCGGTGGATTTCGCCATCCCTGGCCTCGACAATGAGCAGGTCGCGGCCTGGATCAAGCGGCATCTGACCTTTGATCAGCTGATTTTGGAATATCACCGGCCCGGGGAGCCGAAGAGTGGCTGGATCCATTGCTCTTATCGCATAGACCATAATCGACAGGAGAGCCTGATCTTTGATGGCGTCGATTATCGGGACTTTTAACCTTGACCTGGCATGAGAGATAACGAAGGAGATAACATGGGAATTTTGGCGAAGATTTTCGGCGGGCCGGCGATTGACGCGGTTTCGGCGGTCGGCAATGTGGTCGATCAGCTGTTCACCAGCGATGAGGAAAAGGCGCAGGCGGCGCTGCTGATGGCGAAGCTCCGCCAGAAGCCGCAATTGCTGCAGGCCGAGATCAACCGGATCGAGGCGGCGCACCGCTCGCTGTTTGTCGCCGGCTGGCGGCCGTTCATCGGCTGGGTTTGCGGCGTCGGTTTTTTGTGGGCCTTCCTGCTGCATCCGCTGTTTGAATGGGTTGTTGCCCTGCAGGGCCTGACGGTTGCCGCGCCGGCCATCGTCACCGATCACCTGATGGAGCTGGTGCTGGCCCTTCTCGGGCTCGGCACCCTGCGCAGCGTCGAAAAGATGACCGGCCGGACAAAATAGCCGCAGCAGCGCCAGAACGGCCGCCTTTAGCGGTAAAATGGCGGGCGGGCGTTTGTTCAGGCAGGCGGGAAAAACTGTAAAATCGGCTGAAAAACTGTCAGCTTTCTTTACAGTTTTTGGGCGACAGGGCCGCGTTATTCTGGTGAAAATCGCCGGGAGACTTTGATAATAAAGCTTTTTTTCTTTTCGGCATTATTTTTGCATATTCAGGTTGAGTTGATATTGTTTTAACAATTTCAGGAGCCTGCAAGATGAGATTTGTAACATTTGCGATCGGGAGCCTTTTTCTGGCGCTGTTTTCGGCGAGCGCCCATGCGGTTCCGGTCAACTGGACCGATTGGCAGTCATCGGCCAATAACACCTCCGCCGCCGGACAGCTCACGGTGGGCGCAACGACGGTCAATGTGAATTATTCCGCCACCGGGGCCCATGCCTTTGTTCAGACGGGAACCGGGACGAATTTCTGGACCGGCACGGCCTATACCAACGGCAATGTGGACAATGCGCCGACACCGGCCGAAGGGGTGAGCCTGAATCAGGGCGGCCTTGTCACGGTGACCTTCTCCCAGGCGATCCTGAATCCGTTCATCGCCATGAACAGCTGGAACGGCAATGTGGTTGATTTCGGCATGCCGATCACGATAGACAGTTTTGGCCCCGGTTTTTGGGGCAATGGCACGGCGATCCTCAATGGCGGCGGCACCGGATTTACCGGCAGCGGCGAATTCCACGGCGTGATCAGCCTGTCCGGCTCCTTCACCTCAATCAGCTTTAGCCACACCAGTGAAAACTGGCACGGCTTTACCATTGGTGTTGAAGGGCTGGGCGAACAGCGCATTCCGGAGCCCGGGCCGCTGGCCTTATGGGCGCTCGGCCTGTTGGGCCTGGCTGTGGCCGGAAAAAAAGGCCGCCGGTAAAATCTTCTCAGGGTATATGACGAGATATATTATTCGGAAAAGCGATCTCAGGGTCGCTTTTTTCGTACCGGATCCTTTTTTTCCGGGATCGGCCGCGGCGGAGTTGCATAACGATCGCCGATGAGCGAAACTGTGGCGTGAGATAGCGCAAAATATAGACTAAAATTTAACTCATGGGATAAGTCATATGAAAAAAGTTGCGATCTTCATTGTGGTTCTGCTGGCGGCGATTATCGGGGTGGCGATCTATGGCGCCTCCCAGTCGGAAACGCTGATCCGAGACGCCGTCGTTGAATATGGGCCGAGGGCGACCGGCGCGCCCCTGTCCCTCGACAAGGTGAGCGTCGCCTTTATGGGCGGCAAGGCGGGCCTGTCGGGCCTGGTCATCGGCAATCCGCAAGGCTTCAAATCGCCGCACGCTTTCAAGGTTGATGATGTCTCGGTGACGCTGGATGTGGGCTCGCTGCTGGAAGAGGTCATCCGGATCAGGGAAATCCGCATTGACGGGGCGGATCTGATTTATGAGATCGGCGGCAAGGGGGCCAACATCAGCAAAATCCAGAAGAATATCGAAGCCTACAGCGCGGGCCTCGGCATGGCCGCGTCCGAGGGAGACAGCGCCGCCCGTTTTATCGTCGATGATATTTATATCAACGGCACCCGGGTCAAGCTGGCGTCCGACCTTGCGGGCGGCAGGGAGGCCGGTCTGACCCTGCCGGATATTCATCTGAAGAATATCGGCACCGAGGATAAGGCCGCCACCGCCGGCGAGGTGGCGACGGCCATATTCGGCGCGCTGAACAAGAGCCTCGGCAAGGTGGTGACCAGGGATATGCTCGACAAAACCCTGGGCGATGTGAAGAAAAAGCTCGGCGATATTTTCAAGTAACCGGCGGAACTGGCCGTAATGTCAGGGCCGTCCGGCGTCCCCGGTGGATTCCGGGCGGCTTTATCCGTTTGAAAAGATAAAAATAATCGGTCACACTGGGACCATGCTCAGTTAACAAAGGGGACTATCATGATTTATCTGGCTGTTATCGGCGTCATATTCGTCATTGGCTATCTGTGGTATGCGAGCCTGGTGGGCAAGCGCAACCGGGCGCTGGAGGCCCTGTCCTCGATCGACGTTCAGCTTAAAAAACGCCATGACCTGCTGCCCAATATCCTGAAGATCGCCAAGAGATTCATGGACCATGAACGGGAGGTGCTGGCGAAAGTCACCGAAATGCGCAGCCGGGCCGACCGGGGCTATGACCGGACCAAGCCCGATGAGGTGGCGGGGCATCTGAAAGCGGAGCAGGACCTGCAATCGGCGATGATGCAGCTTTTCGCCGTGGCGGAAAATTATCCGGAGCTCAAGGCCCATCAGAATATGATCCGGGCCCAGGAAACCTTCGAGGAAGTCGAAGGCCATATCTCGGCCGCCCGGCGGTTTTACAACGCCTCGGTGACCGCCCTCAACAATGCGGTGCAGATCTTCCCCGGCAGCATTATCGCCCGGATGGCCAACATCACCGTCCTGCCCTATTTCGAAATGGAGGAGGCGGAGAAAAAGCCGGTCGACGCCGCCGATTATCTGTAGGGGGGGCGCGATATGCCGGATTATGTCAGAATGGCGGAGGAAACGGGGCAGGCCGGTCTGGAAGGCGCCCTGCCGGGGCTTGCGGGCTTTGACCGTTATTTCACCGCGGAACTGAAACCGGTCCTCGACGCCCTGGAGGCGGAACGGCCGCGGGCGCTGCGGAATTTCTATATGTTTGCCGCCGGGGCGGCGCTGCTCTGCGCCGTTGGGGCCTATTTTATTCTGCTGCGGCGGCTCGCCGGGCCGGAAAGCATGATCCTTGTCGGCATGGCCGGTCTCGGCCTCGGCTATTGGGGCTATCGGCCGCTCGCGGCGTTACGGCAAAAGACCAAGGTCGCGGTCATGCATCACCTGTGTGAGTATCTCGGCCTGGTTTATCGCCCGCGCCCGGCAAATATTTCGCTGCGGCGGCATCGCGACCTGTCGCTGATCCCGTCCTATGATGAAAGCAGGCTCGAGGACCAGATCGACGGCAAGATCGGCGCGGTCGATTTCAATCTGTTCGAAGCCAAACTGATCGCCATATCCCGCGACAGCAAGGGCCGGACCCGGCGGACGACGGTGTTTCGCGGCCTGCTGGCGGAATTTGATTTTCACAAGCAATTTACCGGCACGACGATCATCACCAGGGATTATACCGCCTTCGGCAATTTTTTCGGCGGCCTCGGTAAGCCCGGCGAGCGGGTGCGGCTTGAGGACCCGGCCTTTGAAAGTTTGTTCGAGGTCTACGCCACCGATCAGGTCGAGGCGCGTTACCTGTTGACGCCGGGTTTTATGGAGCGCATCTGTCATCTGTCGGCCCGGGTCGGTCGCGGCAATCTGCAGCTGGCGTTTCACCGGGGCAACCTGCTGTTGGCGATCAAAAAGAACAAAAACAGCTTTGAGGGCGGCTCGGCCTTTTCCAGTTTCGCCGATGTGCGCCATATCCGGCACACCATCGCCGAACTGGCCCTGATCTATGACATTGTTCACAGGCTGAAGCTGGATATGGCGACAAGGATTTGAGGGAGGGATACGGATGATGGAGCTTCTGATCCTTGGCCTGCTGCTGGGCGCGGCGGCGGCTTATGTCGGGGCGCTGGTCCGCTTTGAGCGGGGGGCCAAGCAAAGGATGGCTGAGGTTGGGGCGACGACAGCCGAAACCGATATGACAGGGATGCCGGCAGCAGACCTGCCGCCGCCTGTCGCCCGATTTGCCCGCCAGGCCGGGGCGACGGGGCGGGCGCAGGCCGTGGAGCTGGCGCAGCGGGCCGAGATGCGAATGGCGCCGGACAAGCCGTGGCGAACGATCACCGCGCGGCAGGCGATCGCGATCCGCGGCCCGGGCTTTGTCTGGCTGGCGGAACGGCGCCGGGGGCCGTTTGTTGTGCTGCGCATCGTCGATGCCTATGTGGCGGGACGGGGGTTTTTGCAGGCGCGACTGTTGGGGGCGATCCCGGTGGCGGATTTTTCCGGCCCGGCGGCGGACCGGAGCGAGCTGATGCGTTATCTCGCCGAACTGGCCTGGGCGCCTGACGCGCTGTTGTCCAACCGGGCGCTTGACTGGCGAACCCATGCGGACGGGGCGATAGAAGTAAGCGCCGAAAGCCGGGGCGGACGGGCGGCGGTCCGGCTTTATTTCAACAACGACGGCGATATATATGAAATTCGGGCCGACGCCCGCGACAGCACCGAAGGCGGCAAGGTGATCCCGCGGCCGTGGGTCGGCCGCTTTGCCGACTATCAGATGATGGGCGATCGCCGCATCCCGACCCGGGCCGAGGTCGGCTATGTCTATGACGATGGCTACGCCGCCTACTGGCGCGGCAGGATTACGGATTATCGCATCCTGTGAGTTCAGCCACAAAAAAGATGGCCGCAGGAGCCGTCTTCTCTGTTGTGACTATAAGATTAAAGAACCGGATTATTTCCGGCGTTTGCGGGCAAGGCCCAGTCCGAGAAGGCCAAGACCCAGCAGCGCAAGTGGCGCCGGCGCCGGAACGTCAACCCTGGCGAAAGTCAGATTGTCAATCACATTCGCCATGCCGCCGGAAAGCTGAAAATAATATATGTCATTCGTCGCCCGCGTAATGCCGCGAAAGTCACCGCCGTTTAGCGCCGAGGGGGTGACAATATCGGCAAGGCTGCTCAGGTCATAGCTTTCCAGTATATTCTGCCCGGCGTCGAGCGCTGAAATCTGAAAATCATTTGCGCTGCAGCTTTTGGCGTAGTTCAGGAAACCGCCGACCGAAGAAACCGGACCGCTGTTAAAGGCGAATGTCATGGTGTCGTTGCCGCCATTGAGGCCGACATAGGATCGACCGCTGCCCCAGGTGCCGTTGCTGCACAGGCCCCAGCTAGGGTAATTGAAATACAGGCCGCTGGTTGGACTGCTGGAGGAAACGGTGATGTCCTCTCCCGCCAGATTGCCGACCTGAACCGGTCCGATTACGTTATTTTGTGCGGCTTGATCACTGAAATCAACAAGCGAGGAATTGACAAAATTGTCGGTGGTGACCAATGCGGCGTTGGCGGCGGGGGCAAACGGCATGCTGGTGAGCATTAAGGCGACGAATAATTTTCTGGTCATGAACGGGTTTCCTTGGGTAACAACTGCCGTATTATTACGGCTGGATAGTTAACAGTTCGCAAATAACAGAGCAACTAACATGCCAGTTAAAATTTAATCATTTAATATCAGTATGTTATAGGGGAGTCGGATGAGAGGGAACTGTCTCATCCGCGCAGACCGCCAAGAATATTGTAAAATATCCCGACAGAAGTGTCCCATTATGATACAGGGGTGTTGGGATCGTCTGATTCAGATAAAGCTGGCGATGTCGGCGAGCGGTTTTTTCTGCTTGGCGTGTTTGGGCACGGTGGCGTTGTCCGCCGGATGGCCGACGACGAGGATCATTTCCGGCTTTTCCGCCTCCGGCCGGCCGCACAGCCGATTGAGGAATTTCATCGGGTTCGGCGTATGGGTCAGGGTGACAAGCCCCGCGTTATGCAGCGCGGTAATCAGAAAGCCGGTGGCGATGCCGACCGATTCCGGCACATAATAATGCTTGTGGCGCCCGCCCCGTTCATCGACGCCGTAACGCTGGGCGAAAATCACGATCAGATAGGGGGCGATTTCGAGAAACGGCTTCTGGTCATCGGTGCCGATCGGCGCGATCGCCGACAGCCATTCCACGCCGGCGCGTCCGGCGTAAAAGGTCCGCTCCTCTTCTTCGGCGGCCTTGCGCACCCGGGCCTTGGCGTCGGCGCTTTCGATAACCGCGAAATGCCACGGCTGCTGATTGGCGCCGCTCGGCGCGAGGCCGGCGGCGCGGATGCAGTTTTCAATGACGTCCCGCGGGACCGGCCGGTCGCTATAATCGCGGATCGAATGGCGTTTTTTCATCAGGGCGAGAAATTCCGCGGACCTTGCGGTCATTTGATCGTCGGTCAGGCGCCAGCGGTCGGGCAGCGGCAGATGGTCATCGGCGGCCGGATCCTGCTGCGTGACGTCATGGCGGCGTGATCCGGTGGGCTTCTGGTCTGTCATGGCGGGTCCCTCGTCAAATCATTATCAGGAATTTAATTGAATTTTCAATCATTATGTAGCAAAATCCCTGCCGGCGATCAAGAAAAATACCTGCCGGTCCGCCGTTTGTTGCGGTGATTTTATCACGGATGGAGCCGCTTTGCATTTTTCGGCGCATTTCTCCGGTGACCTCGGCCCGGCTTTGTGCTAATCCGGGGCCATGAGCAGACGCGGCGTTACATCACTTTCCACCCATGCGGTGCAATCTTCAGGCCGGATCCGGGCGATCCTCGGCCCGACCAATACCGGCAAGACCCATCTGGCGGTGGAAAGGATGCTCGGCCATTCGACCGGCATGATCGGCCTGCCGCTCCGGCTGCTGGCGCGGGAAATTTATGACCGGGTGGTCCGCTCGCCGCAAAATCCGGCGGGCAAGAACGCCGTGGCGCTGATCACCGGCGAGGAAAAGATCGTGCCGAAAAATCCCCGCTGGTGGGTCTGCACCGTGGAAAGCATGCCGGTGGAGAAATCGGTGGCCTTCCTCGCCATCGATGAAATCCAGCTCGCCGCCGATGCGGAGCGGGGCCATGTCTTCACCGACCGGCTGCTTCGGGCCCGCGGGCGGGAGGAAACCATGTTTCTGGGCGCGGAGACGATCGCCCCGCTGATCCGGCGCTTTGTCCCCGATGTGGAATTCAGTTCGCGGCCGCGTTTTTCGCAGCTGATCTATACCGATCCGAAAAAGCTCAGCCGCTTGGCGCGGCGCACGGCGCTGGTGACTTTTTCATCCCATAATGTCTATGGCTACGCCGAAATGTTGCGCCGCAGCAAGGGCGGCGTCGCCGTGGTCATGGGGGCGCTCAGCCCGCGGACCCGCAACCGGCAGGTCGCGCTTTATCAGAACGGCGATGTCGATTATCTGGTGGCGACCGACGCCATCGGCATGGGGCTCAATATGGATATTGACCATGTCTGTTTCGCCGGCACCGCCAAATTTGACGGCCGCCGCATGCGGGATCTCGCCCCGTGCGAGGTCGCCCAGATCGCCGGGAGAGCCGGGCGTCATATGAACAACGGGACTTTCGGCTGTCTGGCCGACGGGGTTGGGACACGGGCCGGTCTCGCGGACGCCATGGTCTGGGCGGTGGAAAATCACGAATTCGCTCCGCTGACCGTCCTGCAGTGGCGCAACACGGCGCTGGATTACAGCCACCCGACGGCGCTGATTCGCTCCCTGGATGCGGCGTCGGACCGAAAAGGGCTGACCCGGACCCAGGAGAATATCGACCTTGCTTCCTTGCGGCGGATGATCGACATGGCGGATATCCGGCCGCGCCTAGGCGGGCCGGCGGCGCTGAGAAGTCTGTGGGAGGTCTGCCAGATTCCGGACTTCCGCCAAATCTCCGATGACGAACATCTGAAGCTGATCCATGCTATTTTCCGGCAGACCTCTGCGGAAAACGGCGTGCTGGACGCGGACTGGATCGTCGGACAGATCAAGCCGCTGGACAAGCTGCAGGGTGATGTGGATACTCTATCGGCGCGGGTCGCCCATATCAGGACCTGGACCTATATTTCCCATCGGGCGCAGTGGTTCGATGATGCAAAATATTGGCAGGAAGTGACAAGAGATATTGAAGACCGGCTGTCAGATGCGCTACATGAACGTCTGACGCAACGATTTGTCGACCGGCGAATGTCGGTACTGATGAGAGAATTACGCCAAAAAGGAAGTTTAATGGCAAATATTGATACGGATGGCGGCATTTATGTGGAAGACCATTTTATCGGTACCTTGGAAGGGTTCCAGTTCAAAGAAGACCCGTCAGCATTTGGCGAAGACAGCAAGATATTGCGCAGCGCCGCGGACAAGCTTTTGGCGGAAGAAATCAAAAACCGGGCCGAGGAACTGAGCCAGGCCGAAGACGGCGAATTGAGCCTGATCCTCGGCGATCCGATGACCCGCTCGACCATCAACTGGCGCGGCATCCCCATCGCCCGGGTGGAAAAGGGCGCGACGATCCTTGCGCCGAAGGCGGTGGTGATGCCGACCCCGGTGCTTCAGGGCGATGCGCTTTGCCTGGTGCAGGCCCGGGTCGACCGCTGGCTCGACAATCATGTCGGCGAAACGCTTGCCCCCCTGTTCGCGCTGCAGGAGGCGATCAATGGCGCGAGGGACGCCGACGGCAAGGATCTGATCGGCGGCATGGCCCGCGGCATCGCCTTTCAGATGCTGGAGAAGCTCGGTACGATTCCCCGGCGTCTGATCGCCCGCGATTTCCGCGACGTGGACCGGGAAGGCCGCTTTCAGATGAAGCGGCTCGGCATCTGGCTCGGTTCGGCGAGCCTCTATATTCCGAGCCTGCTGAAACCGGCGCCGGCGCAGCTCAGGCTGTTTCTGTGGGCCCTGTTCAATGATATGGACAGGTTGCCCGACGTGCCGGTGGCCGGACTTTGCACCATCGCCATTGATCCGCAGGCGCCGCGGACCTTCTATGAAGTGTCCGGTTATCGGGTCGTCGGCAAGAATGCGGTGCGGCTGGATATGCTGGAACGGCTCGCCAATGCGGCGCGGGACGTGTCGCTCAAGGGGCCGTTTCCGGCCGACCCCGACCTGATGAGCCTGGTCGGCACCAGCGGCGAGGATTTCGTCGAGATCATGTCTTACCTCGGCTATGCCTATAAGGAATACAGCCCGCAAGAGGCGGCGAAGATCGCGGCGAAAAGGGCGGAAAAACAGGCTCGGGCCGAGGCCGAAAAAGCGGCGGCAGCGGTGGATGCGGCGAAAAAATCCGCCCCCGCCGCAGCGGTCAAAGCGGCGGAAGAAACGCCGGAAGAGACATCACCGGAAACACCGGAGGAAATTCCAACGGAAAGGCCGCCGGAAACACCGGTCGAGACCCCGCCGGAAGTCCCCGTCGAAGCGCCGCCGGAGGTTCCGCCAGAAGCGCCATCAGAAGCGCCGTCGGAAGATTTGTCGGGCGCTGTGGTTGAGACACCGCCGCAACCGCCGGCCGTGGAGGCCGGGGGGGAAGACGAGACTGCGGAGCCGGAAAAAATCTTTCTGTTCAGCCATCAGCCCTACCAGGCGGCCCAGCATCGCGGTTCCCGCAGGCCGCGCCACGGCAAACCGAAACATGCCGGCGCGGAGCGGGGCGACAAAGCGCGTGGGAAAAAGGCGCCGCATAAAGCAACGGGCGATGGCGAAGGGAGGCCACAGGGCAAGCCGGGCACCAAAGGACGCAAGGGCGCGCGCAAAGCCGCGCCCCAGGCCGATCCCCACAGCCCCTTCGCGGCGCTGGCCGGTCTCAAGGACCAGTTGAAGGCGAAAAAATAAACCATATGCAGATATAGGAAAACCATGACGGAAACGGCGGAAAACCAGCGGATTGACATCTGGCTCTGGCATGGCCGTTTTTTCAAGACCCGCTCCCTGTCGACCAAAGTCTGCCGGGCCGGCAGGATCCGCATCAACGGTCAGAAAATCACCAAGGCCAAATCGCCGGTGACGGTGGGGGATGTGCTGACCTTTCCCCAGGCGAATATCATCCGTATCGTCAAAGTGACGGGCTTCAATCATCGGCGCGGGCCGGCGCCCGAGGCGCGGGCGCTCTATGACGATATGACTCCGGCGCCGGACGTGATCCGCCGGCAGGCGCAGGACATGGTCGCCCGGCGGGAAAAAGGCGCCGGCCGTCCGACCAAAAGCGAACGGCGGGCCACCGACCGCCTGAAAAATATATTTCCTGATTGACCCATTAGATTTTTTCAGGCGCCCCGGCGGCGGAAACGGGTTTTCTTTTTCCCTCGTCTATGCCATGGTCAAGATGAAAATTCATCTGTTTCGGGAGGAAATAATGCGGAAATTCAGTCTGGTTCTGGCCGTCGTCATCGGGATGGTCTTGCCCCTGCACGCGAGCCGCGCCGGGGAAGACGCCGGGGCAAAAAAGCAGGAAGTGGTGAAAAACATCACCCTGATTCACGCGGGGGAGCTGCTGGCGGTGCCGGGCGAGGATGTGCTGAAGGCGCAGACCATTGTCGTCGAAGGAAAGAAGATCAAGGCCGTCCACGCCGGCTATAAGAACAAGGAAGACCTGCAAATTCCCTATGCGAAAGTCGTCGACCTGAAAGACAAATTTGTCCTGCCCGGTTTGATGGATATGCATGTTCATCTGACCATGACCGAGGAGAGGGACATGGCGGCCGATGACCGGGCGCTGACCGGGGTGATCAATGCCCGAAAAACCCTGATGGCGGGCTACACCACCGTGCGCGATGTCGGCGCCATGGGCAAGACCATCTTCAAGCTTCGGGAAAAGATCAAGTCGGGCGCTATTGACGGGCCGCGGGTCTTCGCCGCCGGACAGATTGTCGGCATCGGCGCTCTTGACGGCGGGCTGGAATGCAACGGCCCGGAAAGCTGCCGCCGGACAACCCGGGAAATGATCAGCCGCGGGGCCGACTGGATCAAGATCTATTCGTCCTGCAGCGGCAGTAAATTATGTTCCAATAAAGACGGCGCGCCGATGTTCTTTGATGATGAGATCGCGGCCGTGACCGGGGTGGCGAAAAAATTCGGCGTCAGGGTCGCCGCCCATTCCCACCCGCGGGACAGCGCCCTGTTTGTCCTGAAATATGGCGTCTCGTCGATCGAGCATGGCTCCTTCATGAATGACAAGGCGCTGAACAGGATGAAGAAACAGGGGGTCTTCTTTGTCCCCACCGTGTCGGTTCATGACAAGCTGGAGGAATTGAAGCGGGACGGCGAGGTCAAAGGCGCCATGCTGGCCCATAATGACGAATTTCTGAAACTGCATCCCGAGACGATTCTCAGGGCCTATAAAAAGGGCGTCAGGATCGCCACCGGCAGTGACGCCGGCATCGTACCCCACGGCAGGAATTACCGCGAGATCGAGCGGTTCGTCGGATTAGGCATTACGCCGATGGATGCGCTGAAAATGGCGACGGTCAATGGCGCGCTTCTTCTCGACCGCTCAGATGACCTGGGCACGGTGGAAAGCGGCAAATACGCCGATATTATCGCCCTGTCCGCAAGTCCGCTGGCGGAAATCCAGAATATTGAAAAGGTCGAGTTTGTCATGAAGGCCGGCCGGATTTACAAGCAGAAATAATGATTTATTCACAATGTCGGCGCCGTTTGGGCGGGCGAATCGGTTCCGAATGGGTAGAATTCTATCTTTCGTTAAAACCGCTTTAAAGTCTCTGATCTATAATGCCCCGAGTCTAACTGTTTCGATGAAGATACAGATCCTGGGGTTTCGGCCCCGCGGGAAATGCCATGATCAGTCCTTTAAAGCTCCTTCTGTTCGCCTTGTTCACCGCCGCCGTGGTGGCCTATTTCGGTGAGAAATTCATCGACGTCACCCGCCGGATCGAGCATCAGCAGGCCGAGAGTCCTCAACCGTCCGGTGATGATCTGGTTTATGCGGATGTCAAGATGACGAATCCGGCCCGCAGCATCCGGGTGCCGATGGCGGCGGACGGTCATTTCTGGGTTACGCTCACGGTCAACGGAACGCCGGTCCGTTTCGTGGTTGACACCGGGGCCAGCCATGTCTCCCTCAGTCATCAGGATGCGGCGGCTATCGGCCTTGATCCGGCCGGGCTGCGCTATAACCGCCTGTTCAGGACCGCCAACGGCGACGCCCGGAAGGCGATGGTCCTGCTCAGCCGGATGTCGCTGGAGTCGATCCAGATGTCCGATGTCCGGGCCTCGGTATCGCCGCCGGATCGGATGACCGTCTCATTGCTCGGCATGAATTTCCTCAACAGACTATCAGGCTTCGGGGTCGAGGACGGGGTCCTGGTCCTGAAACCCTGAGTTTGCCTGACTTTTGCCGCGCGTTTCCCATGCGTCATAAGGATTTAAATATTGACAGCGTCAACATGACAGGGGATACTTGAGACCCCTCCGGGGGTTGGCCAGACAGCAAGCAGAGGAGTATTTGTTGATTAAAACCTGCTGTCCCAAGGGCAGGAAGTCCTATCATCACGGCAATCTGCGTGAGGTGCTGATTGAATCCGCCCTGGACATATTGAAAGAAGGCGCGCTGGACGACCTGAGCCTGCGGGCGCTGGCGCGTCGGGCCGGGGTGTCGCAGACGGCGCCCTATCGCCATTTCGAGGATAAGGAGGCCCTGATTGCGGTGCTGAAGGCCGAAGGACTGCGCAAGCTCGGCGAGGGTATGAGGCAACAGATTGACCAGGAAAAAGACCCCCTGATCAGGTTGCAGAAGCTCGGGCTGAGCTATGTCCGCTTCGCCGAAGAGCATCCGGCCCATTTCAAGGTGATGTTTGAATATGACCTGAGCGATTATGAAAAATATTGCGAGCTTCACGAGGTGTCCGACAGCAGCCTTAAATGCCTTCAGGATACGGTGGATGAATGCCTCGCCCTGCCCAATGCCCGCAAGGTGGCGCCCGCCGTCGCCCAGTTCGGCGCCTGGGCGATGGTCCACGGCCTGTCGGTGTTGCTGATGAACGAGAGCCTGATGAATCATATAAAGGAAGACCACGCCATGGATATGGGGGAGCGCAACCAGATCGCCGAGCAGGTGACAAAACTTTTCAGCGATTCTCTGGTCAAATAGGCCGTAAAGCTGTTATACAGCCGGTCAGCACCTTTATTTTTAAGCCTTGCAAGGAAAATGCCGTGTCGATTTTGAGAAGATTGAGCAAGCTGATGAATGGCCCGTCTGACGCGCCGCTTCAGACCAAGGAGGATGAAAAGCTGGCGGCGGCGGCGCTGATGGTCGAGGTGGCGTCCCATGACGGCGAGATTTCGCGGGTTGAACGGGAACATATCATGCGCCTGTTGCAGGACAAGATGGACCTGAATGAGGCCGAGGCGCTGGAACTGTTCGTTGACGCGCTGGCGACCCAGGATGATTCCAATCATATTCTGGGTTTTACCCGCAAGATCAAGGACCATTTTGACGAGGCCGGCCGCGAAAAAATCATCGAATTGCTCTGGGAGGTGGTGTTCGCCGACGGTGAAGAAGACGCTTATGAAAGCAATTTGCTGCGCCGGGTCGCCGGGCTGTTGTATGTTTCCGACAAGACCAGCGGCATGATCCGCAAAAAGGTCATCGCCCGTCGACAGGCGAACTGAGCCTTAAAGCCTGATCCCTGAACGCTGAAATTGGCTTCCCGCTAAAAATTTACCGTTTTTTGGTTGTATCCTTCCGGGGAGATGTTATATGCAATCGAGTGGATGTTGTTTGCTCCCGACCAGGGTGGAAAGTAAAAGGAGAACTCTATGACATATGTAGTCACTGAGGCATGTATCAAGTGTAAATATACAGACTGTGTCGAAGTTTGTCCGGTGGATTGTTTTTACGAAGGTGAAAACATGCTGGTGATCAATCCGGATGAATGCATTGATTGCGGTGTTTGCGAACCGGAATGCCCGGCGGAGGCGATCCTGCCAGATACGGAAGAGGGCCTGGATAACTGGCTGGAAATAAATGAGAAATATGCGGCGGTCTGGCCAAATATCACTGAAAAAATTGATCCCTTGCCCGGCGCCGATGATGTGGTGAATGAAGAAGGCAAGCTGGCGGACCTTAGTGAAAAGCCCGGCGCCGGCACCTGAGTCTCCTCGAATTTCCTCGATTTTTCCGGTACTGTTTTTTGGCCGTTCCGACAGGATATGGCCAAAATCCGCCCCTGTCATAAGGGTGGGCGCCATTAATGGGTGTTTTTTTTGTTAAAATATGTTATATTGTTCCGGTTAATGAATATTTGAACGTGTTTTTTTTAAAGCTTTGTTTCAAATTATAAATCCCGATTGAGGGGCCGCTGGTGGCAGATTTACAATAAGTCTGCCAGGAGGCGGGTTTACGAGTCGTGTGTATTTTTATCATTCATTAACCATGATATTGGCATATTTATATGCTGCTGTGGTTATGGAGTCATGACGAAAATACCTGTCTCGGGCACCCGTTCCGCAACTGGCCATCCAGGGTGGATTTTATGACAGGAGTGAAAGCGAAATGAGAATTTCGTGAAAGGTTTGGAGTTGTTATCTGAATATGACTAAAGAAAAGAAACTGGCCTTCGCCGTGGGTGATCATATCGTCTATCCGAAACATGGCGTGGGAATAATTACCGAAATCAGCGAACAGGAAATTTCCGGTATGAAACTGGAACTTTTCGTTATTCGTTTTGAAAGTGAAAAAATGACCCTCAGGGTCCCAACCAACAAGGCGGAATTTTCCGGCATGCGTTCCCTGTCCAGTCCCAGCATCATGGACAAGGCCTATACCACCCTGAAGGGCCGCGCCCGGGTGAAACGCACCATGTGGAGCCGCCGGGCCCAGGAATATGAAGCAAAAATCAATTCCGGCAATGTGGTTTTCCTGGCGGAAGTCGTCCGCGACCTCCATCGGGGCGGCGACCAGACGGAACAATCCTACAGCGAGCGTCAGATCTATGAGTCCGCCATGAGCCGGCTGGCCCGCGAAGTCGCCGCGGTTGAGGAAATCGCCGAAAAAGAAGCCATGGTCAAACTGGCGGAAGTTCTGACGGCCGCCTGATGATCCTTGGAAATTCATTCAATATAAGAAAAGAGTCTGTGTGATCCGGGCTCTTTTCTTTCATATGGACGGCAAAAGGCAATAAAATTTCCACCGGTAAAATTTTCGGCGGATGGCAGAAAAATGCCGCCTGCAGCGCGACATCATAAGTTCAAAAATAAGCTGAAAAAAACCGGGTAATAACAGCGGGTATTAAGATTGTCTATGGACGTGACAGACCTCTCAAATATGGATGCGGAGAAATTCGGCTGTCTTGACCGGCTGAAGCGGGTATGGGCCGTCGGGGCGATATATGGCGAAGTGGATTGCCTTCGGGCGCTGCATGAGGAGTTGCTGCCCCGGTTCCGCCCCGGCGACAAGCTGGTTTATCTCGGAAATTATTTCGGCACCCGGCCGACGGCGCTGGCGACGCTTGATGAATTGCTGCTGTCGCGCCGCAAGCTGATGGCGATGAGCGGCGAGGCGGGGCCGAAGTCCTTTGTCTATCTGCGCGGCGCCCGCGAGGAAATGTTGACCAAGCTGTTGCAACTGCAGTTCGCGCCCAACCCGTCGGAGGTCATGGACTGGCTGCTGGATCATCAGATGGGGGCGGTGATTGAATGTTACGGCACGCCGCAACATGTGGCGCGGGCCATCGCCCGGGAAACGACAGTTTCGATTTCCCGCTGGACGAGCGGCCTCAGGCGGGCCATCAACGAAAATCCCGGCCACGCCGCCCTGTTGAGCAGCCTCAGGCGGGCGGCCTTCAGCCGCGACGGCCGGCTGCTGTTTGTCCACGCCTCGATTGATGTTTCCCGGCCGCTGAATATGCAGAAGGATAATTTCTGGTGGGACAATGGCCGCTTTGATGACATCGGCGCGCCCTATTACGGCTTCCGGCGCATTATCCGGGGCTATGACCACGGCAACAAGGGCCTGCGCCTCAATCATCCCCATATCGCGACCCTTGACGGCGGCAGCGGCCGCGGCGGCAGCCTGAATGCGGTCTGTTTTTCCGCCGACGGCGATGTGCTGGATCAGCTGTCGTTTCGTCCGGAACAGGCATGATTTCAAGAGGTTGTCCTTTCATCGCAGGTTGTTTTGCGATAAAGGAACATTATTTTGAGATCAGATTTCATTCGCCATATCGCTTTTAATTATTTTTTCAGCTAAATTGGCTATTGGAAGATATCACAACTTAAATGTGAACTACGCGTTCTGCAGATAAAAAAAATAATGCAGACTGAGGATAAAAAAATGAGAAGAACCAGGTTTTTGGTCCTTTCCGTTTCTGTGATTGCTTTGGCCGCCTGCGCCGCAGTACCCGTAACGGACAAAAATCTTCCAACCCCGGACATTTCTGCGAAATGGCGTGCAGGCGAACAATCGTCTGTCGCCGTGCAAAACGGGTGGTTGGATGACTTTAACATAGCCGAATTGTCAAATTTTGTTGATGAGGTTTTGCAGAATAACCCGGATTTCCGGGCGACGGTTCACCGGGTGCAATCCGCCGGATTTAACGCGAAAGTCACCCGGGGAAAATTCTACCCGACCTTAAATACGGAATTCGGCGTCAGCAAGCGCAGTATTCAAAATCCTTTTGTGCCGAGCAATGATCTCTCCTTCGGGTTTAACGCCCGTTGGGAAGCCGATGTCTGGGGCCGGATCGCCTCTCAGACGGCGGCGGCGGATGCCGATTATGCAGCAGCGCTTTATGATCTGGAGGGGGCGCGTCTGTCGCTGGCGGCGCAGGTGGCGCAGACCTGGTTCGACGTTATGGAGGCTGCGGCGCAGCTGGACCTGGCGGAGAAAACAGTGGTCAGCTATGAACGTACGGTGCAAATCGTCAGGGGCCGGTTTCGGCGGGGGTTGTCCACGGGCCTTGATTTGCGCCTGACGATCAGCAACCTGGAGGCGGCGCGGGCGAGTCTGGAAAACCGCAAAAATCAGCTTGATACGCAAAGGCGCCGGCTTGAGATACTGGCCGGACGCTATCCTGCCGCTGAAATCATGGCGACAGGCGCAATTCCGAATTTGAAGGATGATGTGCCGGTTGGCCTGCCGATGAACTTGCTGGAACGCCGGCCTGATTTGCGGGCGGCGAAGGAAAAACTGCTGTCCGCGGGCTATCAAAGCCAGTCCGCCGGTAAGGCTCTATTGCCCAGCATCTCTATTACGGCAAACGCCAATAACAGTTCCCCCGGGTTTTCTGAAATGTTGAAGTTTGACAATATTTTCTGGAATATATTGGGCAATATCACCCAGCCTATTTTTGAGGGCGGCAAATTGCGCTATACTGCCAAGGCGCAAAAAGAATTGTTTGAGGCGGGAAAAAAGGATTTCACGCAGGCTTTGCTGGTGGCGTTCAAAGAGGTTGAAGACGCTTTGTCCAGCGACAGGGCTTTGAAGGAACAGGTCAAATATACGGAAGAATCAGCCAAAAATGCTGTTGCCGCCGAACATGTCGCACTTGATCAATACAGCCGCGGGCTGATTAAAATTGCGGTGCTGCTGGATTCCCAGAGACGGAGTCTCGATCAGCAAAGTCAACTGCTATCTGTAAAAAAACAACGTATAAATAACCGGATTGCGCTGCACCTCGCATTGGGCGGCGACTTTACGGTATCGGAAGATATTCAGGCTCAAACAGGAAAATATAACGCCCCGGAGGGTGATGCTGATAAAGGAAATGCACTATGAGTCTCGCAAAGAAAATAATAACCGTCATGTTGCCCGGCCTGATTATCATCGGGGCGATTGCGATCAGTGCTGTCATGCTGTGGGCCAAACCGGAACCGGAAAAGAAACAAGCGGTGGAACTGGCCCGTAATATCCGGGTTGTGACCGCAAAGCCGGGCCGTGTCGCCCTGACCGTCAAGACCCAGGGAACGGTCGAAGCGAAACAGATGATTGATCTGGTGCCCCAGGTGTCCGGTCAGGTGGTTTATGTGTCCGACAAATTTGTCGCCGGCGGGATTTTTAACAAGGGCGAGGTTATCCTGCGCCTAGACCCCCGGGATTATCAATATGAGGTGACGTCCGCCGAGGCCCGGGTGGCCGAAAGCCGCCAGGTGCTGGTCAAGGAGCGGGCCGAAGCCGCCCTGGCGAAAAGCGAATGGGAACTGCTGGGCCACGGGGAAGCGTCGGACCTGACGCTCCGCAAGCCGCAGCTTGCCGACGCCGAAGCCAAGTTAAAGGCCGCCGAAGCCAACCTGATGGTGGCGCAGCTTAATCTGGAGCGCACCGAAATCCGCGCGCCTTTCAACGGCCTGATGACCGCGAAAAATGTTGACCTCGGGCAGTTCCTCAGCCCCGGCGCCAAGGTCGGAAAATTTTATTCCATTGATGTGGTCGAGGTGCGCCTGCCCATGTCGAACCGGGACCTGTCCCAATTCGATATCGCCGGTCTGCAATCGGGCGCCGTCATGCTGGATGTCACCCTGACCGGCCGTTTTGCCGATCAGGAAAGCCACTGGAAGGGCAAGGTCGTCCGCACCGAAGGCCTGGTTGACACCAAAACCCGCATTATGTACGTGGTCGCCCAGCTGCGCGGCGACGAGCTGATGTCGGTGCATGGCAAGAATATGATCAGCATCGGTCAGTTCGTTTCGGCTGAAGTCGAGGGCTGGGTCTATGACAGGGTTTTCCAGTTGCCGCGGGAAGTGCTGCGTCAGGGCAACAAGGTTCTGGTGGTTGACAAGGACAACAAACTGCGCAGCCGCACGGTCAAGGTGGTCGAAGCCAATCGCAATTTTGTCGTGATTTCCGAGGGGGTCGAGGAAGGTGATATTGTCTGCAAATCACAGCTCGGCATTGATGTGGACGGCCTGCTGGTGAAATATGACCTGACGGAAGGAGTCAGATCATGAGCAACATTATGAAATGGTTCGTTCACAATCCGGTGGCGGCCAATCTGCTGATGCTGCTGCTGATTGTCGGCGGGCTGGTCGGCCTGATGAAGGTCGGCAAGGAAAGTTTCCCCAGCATACGCCCGCACGAGATTGAAGTCTCCGTCGCCTATCTGGGCGCCGGGCCGGAGGAGGTCGAGGAACGGATCATCATCCGCATCGAGGAGGCGGTCTATGATCTTGATGGCGTGAAACGGCTCCGGTCAGTCGCCCGCGAGGGGGTCGGCTTTGTCACCATCGAGGCCGTCGATGACTATGATATGCAGAAGCTGCTCAATGAGGTGAAGGCGCGGGTTGATTCGATCAACACCTTCCCCCAGTTGTCGGAGCGGCCGATCGTCAGTCAGCCGGTGTTCAATAATTCAGTGGTTCAGATCGCCCTTGCGGCGGATATTCCCGAAGGGGAGCTCAAGGAGCTCGCCCGCGGGATTCGCAATGAAATGGCGATGATCAAAGGGGTCAGCCGGGTGGAGCTTGACGCCACCAGACCCTATGAGATTTCCATCGAGGTCAATGAATATAACCTGCAGAAATACGGCCTGACCTTTGACGATGTCGCCCAGGCGATTTCCCGGACCTCGGTCAATATGCCGGCCGGCAAGGTCGATAACGAGGCGGGAAACATCCAGATCATGACCCGCGGCCAGAGCTATACCGGAAAGGATTTCGAGGATATTGTCGTCCTGCGCAATGCGGATGGAACCCGGATCCTGATCAAGGATATCGCCACGGTGATCGACGGTTTTTCCGAAGACCGCTTCATGGCGCATATCAACCGGAAGAACGCCGTATTGCTGCGGGTGAATTCGGGCGAGAATCCCAATGTGGTGGCGATCAGCGAAGCGGTGACCGACTATGTGGAAAATACCCTGAAACCCAAGCTGCCCGAAGGGGTCGAGGCCGTGATCTGGCTTGATAATTCCAAGGGCTTCAAGAGCCGGGCGAGCACCCTGATCAGCAATGGCCTGAGCGGGCTGGCTCTGGTCTTTATCGGCCTGATGCTGTTTTTGACGCCGCGGCTTGCGGCCTGGGTTGTCGCCGGCATCGGCGTCGCCTTCCTCGGCGCCTTCATGTTCCTGCCATTGACCGGCGAGACCCTGAATATGATCGGCTTGTTCGCCTTTATCCTGATCCTGGGGATTGTGGTCGATGACGCGATTATTGTCGGCGAGAATATTCACCGGGAAAACCAGCGCGGCATAAAAGGCGTCAAGGCGGCCGTCCTTGGCGGGACCAAGGTCGCCAAGCCGGTGATTTTTTCGGCCCTGACGACCATGATCTTTTTTGCGCCGATGGCTCTGGTGCCCGGCGACACCCGGCAATTCACCATGGTGATTTCGGTCGTGGTGATTTTGACGCTGACCTTTTCCTTGTTCGAGAGCCTGCTGATCCTGCCGGCCCACCTGCGGCACGGCGGCGAGGAGAAACCGGGACTGCTGGCGAAATTCTTCACCCGGATCGGCCTGACCCGGCTGGTGGATTACCTGCGTTTCAAGGCGGACCGCTTTCTTGACCGGGCGATTGCCGGATATTACCGGCCGTTCCTCGACAGATGTCTGCGGCGCAAGGGCGTGACGCTGAGCGTCTTTGTCGGCATGCTGATTGTGGTCGCGGTCGGCATTCAGGCGGGCGGACATGTGGGCTTCGCCTTCCAGCCGTCCATTCCCCAGGATTTTATCCGGGCGGAATACACCTTCCCCAGCGGCGTGCCCTTTTCCACGGTGAAGGACGCGACCAGGGAACTGGAAGATTCAGCTTATCGCGTACAGAAGGACCTGGAAGAGCAATATCCCGACGCCAAGATTTTCAAGGCGACCATGGCCTTCGCCAGCGGTCGGGGGGCGCGGGCCTTCTTTGTGCTGGAGCCGGGAGAAAGCCGTCCGGTCTCGACCGAGGAGATCACCAAGCTTTGGCGCGAGGCGACGCCTTTCTTCCCCGACGCCAAGGAAATCAAGTTTGACAATACCTTCAATAACGACAGCCGCGGCATGCGCATTCGCTTGTCCTCGGCGAATATCGACGCCATTGAAACGGCGGCGGTGGAACTGAAAGCGAAGCTCGCCACCTATGACGCGGTCTATTATGTGACGGATACGGCGGATTCCGCCCAGGCGGAAGCGGTGCTGTCCCTGGTGCCCAGCGCGGAAAACCTCGGCCTGTCCCTGAGGGATCTGGGGCGTCAGGTGCGGCAGGCTTTTTACGGCGAGGAAGTCCAGCGGGTGCCGCGCGGCATCGATGACGTCAAGGTGATGGTGCGCCTGCCGGAAGCCGATCGCAAATCATTCGACACCTTGGATGATCTGCGGGTCCGGTCCGGCGAGGGCTCGGAAGTGCCCTTCGAAGCGGTGGCCAAGGTCGATTACCGTCCGGCCTATACCGCAATTCGCCGGACAGACCGGGCCCGGACTCTGACCATCATCGCCTCTTTCGAGGAGGGCAAAGATGCCGAGATTCAGAAGATCAAGGATGATTTGAAGGAAAATTTCTTCCCCGACTGGCACACGAAATACCATAATGTGCAATACACCTTTGGCGGCGGCGATGAGGGGCAGGAGGAATTCATGCAGTCGATCATCACCAATTTCGCTTTTGGTCTGCTGATTATTTATATCCTGTTCGCCATTGCCTTCCGGTCCTATTTCAAGCCGTTTGTCATCTTTACGGCGCTGCCGTTCGGCTATATGGGGGCGATCCTCGGGCATTTGTTCCTCGGCATGGACATCAGCATCTTTTCGATCCTCGGAATCGCGGCGGCGATGGGCGTTGTCATCAACGACAACCTGGTGCTGGTGGATTATATCTGCCGGCTGCGGGACAAGGGCTATGACGTGATTCAGGCGATCGAGATTTCCGCCGAGGAACGCTTCCGACCGATCTTCCTGACCTCGTTCACCACCTTTATCGGGCTGGTGCCGCTGATGCTGGAAACCAGCGTTCAGGCGCAGTTCCTGATCCCGACGGTGGTCTCGCTGGCCTTTGGCGTGCTGTTCGCGACCGGGGTGACGCTGATCCTGGTGCCGGTCCTCTATATCCTGATGTCCCGGGCGCGGGACCGGATATACGGCCTGCTCGGCTGGCAGGTGAAAGAGGCGCTGCCGGACCCCGCGGAATAGGGCTCACGCCATAATAAAGAAAAGGGCGGTTTTATATCGCCCTTTCAAGATCATGGGGGCGTCGGGATGACGCTTGTCCGGCAGGCGAAAGGGGAGGCGTCATCCCCGGGACAGTTCATGTCAGGATCCATCACTGGTCATAGACGACCAGCTTTACCCGCTGGCCGGCCCGGAGTCTGCTTTGGGCGTCAAGGCCGTTCAACACCCGGAAGCGGTCGAGCCGGTGGTCGGCAAAAGCCATCCGCCGGGCGAGGGCGGCGGCGGTGTCGCCCTTCTGCACGGTGACGACGCGAATGACCTTGCCCTTGACCCTGGCCGCCTCAGTCGCGGACAATCGCCGGAAGCTGTAGGTCATGCGCTGCAGGCCCGGATTCAGGCTGTCGAGCTTGTCGAGCGGCGTGATCGTCAGGAAGAAATAGCCCTGATCATCGGAATGGCGGATGGCGATGATGCGCACCCGGGAGTCGATATTGCGCACCGTGATGTTGTTCCAGCCGGTAATCGCCGCCATGCCGTTGATGGTCAGTTCCTCAAGGCCCTGAAGCGGCGTGTCCTCGGCGAAGGTTTTCCAGGTCTGCGAGGTGAATTCGATCATATTGCGGCCCTTGAGCCGGTCGCCGGCGAAGATCATCACCCCACCGTCGGCCGGGCCGCTGCCGGCGGCATAAAGCGCCTCGGACGTGTTGATCAGCCGGTAATGCTCGGGCGCGGTAAAGCTGAAGCGCAGCGGACCGTGCCAGAAGCTCTGGCCCTTGATCAGGCCCTGGGACGGATCATCGCCGTACGTCATGCCGTCAATGGCGTCGAGGAAGCGGTCGCGTCCCCGGTCGCGGCTGTTTTGGGGGAGGCCGGTTTTCTGGGCGGCGGCGAAGGCGCGGGCGACCCGGTCCCGGGTGTTGGGATGGGTCGAGAAAAATTCCGGCGGCCGCTGCTGGCCGCTGCGGTTGGCGATCATATCCTGCAGACGGCTTTCCGCGTCAAGGGAGCGCAGCATGTCGGCGGCGGCGTAGGGATCAAAGCCCGCCCGGGTCGAATAGCGCACGCCCAGCAGGTCCGATTCATATTCATTGCCCCGGGAATAGCTTTTCAGATAAAGCTGGGAGCCGTAGCCGACCGCCCGGGTCAAGTCCTGATTATTGACCACGGCCCCGAAGAGGGCGGCGCCGAGGCCGGTAAAAATCTGCTGATTGTATCGTTTGGCCGAATGGCGGGCGGTGACATGGCCGATTTCATGGCCGAGGACCGACGCCATTTCGGATTCGCTGTTGAACAGGGACAGGATGCCCCGGGTCACATAGATATAGCCGCCGGGCAGGGCGAAGGCGTTGACCATCGGCGAATTGAGCACCGTGAAGGTGAAGGGGGTTTTCGGGGTTTCCGACACCGCGGCCAGCCGCCCGCCGACCACGGCGACATAACCGGCAATCTTCGGCTCATCAACCACCCCGCCATGTTGCCTGATGATGTTGGGATGCTCCTGTTTGCCGATGGCGGCTTCCTTGGACGGACCCATAAAGGGGGTGAAGTCCGACCCGCCGGTCGCCGGGTTGGTGGTCGTGCAGCCGGTGAGCAGAAAGGGCGCAATCATCAGTCCGGTGATGCAGGCGCTGGCGCGGATTCTTCGCCAGAGGTTGCGCGTTCTGAATATTGATGCCGTGGAGGTTGCTTGTACGGACATGTCATTTCCTTCATTCATTCGATAATCATGATCTGTTCCGGATGTGTTGCTTCAATCATAGGGCCATTATAGGATTTGAGCCAGCCTCTCGCCTCGATTTTTTTGCCCTTATAGTTGCCGGGCGGGATATTGCTTTTGTCAAACAAGCGGGCGGCCTTGGCCTTGATGACAATGGTGAAATCCTCGCGCCAGTCGTCGCCGAAATTGAGATACCAGGCGCCGCGGATGTGGGCGACGGCTCTTACGGTGCCGGTGACCACCTGAAAACTGTTGCGGTGCCTGTCGGCGACCGCCTGGTCTTTCGGCCGGTAGTAATCCAGCGCCCAGATGCCCCTGTTGTGGTGGCGGGCGTCCTGTTCCCGCTGCATCATTTGGTCAATCATCGCCCGGTTGTCGGCGAAGCTGTAGACCCGCGCCATGCCGCTTGTCAACATTTCCCCCTGGACCCACAGTCCGTCATCGCGAAACAGATGGGCCAGCGCCCGATCGTACCTGTCGCGCGACCTGCCGCCGTAATAGAGGGTGACAAACCGGTTCAGCACGAGGTCGGACAGGGCCTTTTTCGATTGCGGGCTCAGCGGCCATTGGCGGAATCCCTTGCGGCCAAGCGGCAGTTTGGGCGCCTGTATGCCGACCAGACGGACCCGGGTTTTATCTGCAAGAAGCACCGTATCGCCGTCAATGACCCGGGTCACCTGCTGGCGGGCGCCTTTTTGCAGCGCGCCGGGCTGCGCCAAATCCTCCGCGGCGGCGGGCCGGGTCAGCAGGATCAGGAAAAACAGAATTGCGGCGATCTTGTGCATGTCCGGAGCATACCTGTTTTGCGGAGAGATTTACAGGTTGAATTTAGGGCCGGCGTTACGGTTTTTTCTTTTCCGTTTTTCCGTCTGTTGGGTCCAGTTGCCGATATTCCGCCGTCACCTTGGTAAAGCGAATGGCGAGCGCCAGGGCGAACATCACCGGGGCGATGATCACCATCAACTGCTGAATTCCGGATCGTTGCAGGGCCTTGATGTTGGCAAGGTTGAGGGCGCGTTTTTCATTATATTTCGCCATGCGGCTGATCAGTATCTCCTGCTCTGGCTGCGGGATGATCGTCGTATATCGGGCGAGGCCGCGGATCAGAGACGGGGCCAGTTCCGGGTGCCTGTCCGGGTCCTTCCGCATCAGGTTCAGGTCGTTGATGCGCCCCTCCAGCCATTGGCATAATTCGTAATATTCCGTGGCCCCGGTTTTCCTGTTTTTTCGGTTTTTCGCTTCTTCACAAATGAAAATCTGATAATTCGAAAACCAGTTCCGGACGTCATTCAGGCTCTGAGTCGCATCCCATTCCTTTTCATTATGGGCGGTTTCCGCCCGGAATTGCTTTGCTTCGCCCACTAGCCCCAGCAGGGACAGAAACACCAGCGACAGCCACAGATAATCGGCCATTTTCCATATTCGGGGGCTCAGGGGAAACCAGATGATGAATAAGATATGCAACAGGATGGTGAAGAAGATGAAGATGCCGATCACCCAGCCGGTGTTCGAGGCGAGCGCCAGTATATCGCTGATCCAACCGTTCATATTTCTGTCCTCTGCGGCGGTCTTTTGTGGATATGAAGTAAGACGAGAGTAGCATATTGACGGCCCGGCCGACCCAAAAAATCTCGCAGGGTGTGCATTTTGGGCATTTTTGGTGATGATTTTCTGTTGCATGGCCCCGGTATTCTGTTAGGGTTTTTGGTGTGCACACCATAAATTAAGGGAAAGAAAACCTATGAAGAGAATTTTTGTCACGGCGCTGAGCCTCGCCATCCTGTCCGGCCCGGCGGTGGCCGCGCAATCGATCAAGGACGCGGTGGCCCGCGATTATGACAGCCATCTGTCCGACCTGTTCGTTCATTTCCACAAGAATCCTGAATTGAGCCTGCAGGAAGATAAAACCGCGGCCCGGCTCGCCAGGGAACTGTCGGCGGCCGGCTTTGAGGTGACGACAGGGGTCGGCGGCACCGGCGTCGTCGCGATCATGAAAAACGGCGCGGGGCCGCTGGTGATGATGCGGGCCGATATGGACGGCCTGCCGGTTGAGGAAAAATCCGGCCTCGATTACGCTTCCCGGGCGACCCAGAAGGACCTGATCAGCGGCAATGTGGTGCCGGTGATGCATGCCTGCGGCCATGACGTTCACATCACCAGCCTGGTCGGAACCGCCCGCCGCATGGCGGCGCTGAAGGATCAATGGTCCGGCACATTGATGCTGATCGGCCAGCCGGCCGAGGAACGGGTCCTCGGCGCGAAGGCGATGATGGCGGATAACCTGTGGAAGCGGTTCGGCAAGCCGGATTACGCCCTCGCCTTTCACGTGTCCTCGGGCGATGTCGCCGGGGTGATCAATGTCTCCGAAGGGGCGCCATACGCCGGGGCCGATACGGTTGATATTATCGTTCACGGCATCGGCGCCCACGGCGCCTCGCCCCATGCGGGCAAGGATCCGGTGCTGCTCGGCAGCCAGATCGTTGTCGCCCTGCAGACCCTTGTCTCGCGGGAGCTTTCCCCGCGGGAGCCGGGAGTGGTGACCGTCGGCTCCTTTCACGCCGGCACCAAGCATAATATCATTTCGGACCGGGCCCATCTGCAGCTGACGGTGCGCAACACCAACCTGGAAACCCGCAAGACGCTTCTGGACGGAATCAAGCGGATCGCCGAAAATATGGGTCGGGTCGCCGGCCTGCCGGAGGACAAGCTGCCGGAGGTGATCGTCTCCAGGGAAACCACGCCGCCGACCATCAATAACGGCGAGCTGGCCCGGCGGCTGAAAAAGGTCTGGGTCAGCAAGATGGGCGAGGATGCGGTGGTTGATAATCCGACAAAGGGCATGGGGGCCGAGGATTTTCCTTATTTCACCACCGATCCGGCGATCCCCAGCGTCTATTTCGCCATCGGCGGCACGCCGAAAGAGGATTTCGCCCGCGCCAAGGCGGGCGGCCCCGCGGTGCCGAGTCATCATTCGCCGCTGTTTAAAATCAGCCCTGAACCGGCGGTGAAAAGCGGCGTCGAGGCGACGGTTTACGCCCTGCTGGATTTGATGGCCAAATAAGTATTTTGCAAAACCAATCCTGACGCCGGTCCTTGCGGGCCGGCGTTTTTTTGTCTTGCCCTTGTTTCAGGCCGGCGGTTATCCGCTTTCCGCCGGCGCGCAGCGGCACTGATCGATACTGTCCCGCCGGCAGCTTTTATAGGTGATGAGCATCCCTTCAAGGTATCTTTGATAACGGGACAGTTTTTTTTCGATCAGGACCGCCAGCGCCTGTTCCGAAAGGGCGATCGCCTTGTCGAGCAGGGCGGGATCCTGCTTCAGGACCGCCAGATTGCAATGCAATTCGCCGAGGTTGATTTCCACCTCGGCCCAGTTGGCGGGGAAATCCGCCCGGCGATAGACCTGTTGCGCCTTGCGGAATTCAGTAATCGCCCGGGTCAGTTGGTCAGGATTTTTTTCCAGCTGCGCCAGGATGGCGCGGCTGACCGCGAGATTATTCTGCACCATGGCCCAGGTCAGGCCGCTCTTGTCCGGGTCAAGCCAGCGCAGAGCTTCCGTGCAATGGCCGACGGCCAGTTGCACCAGCGCCGCGCCGTCGGCGCCCTGGTTATAGCCCTTGCGATAAAGGGAAGCGCAGATATTCTGCTGGGTCAGCGCCCAGTCAACCGGCTGAAATTCCGGATCCAGAACCTCCAGCGCTTCCTGCATCACCTTGAGCCCCCGGTTGAAATATTCATCGGCCACGGCGTCCCGGGACAGTTCGCCGAGCCGCATGTAAACGGCCCCCATATTGCGTTTCTGCAGGGCCCATAACTGGGGCATGGCCTGTCGGTCGAGAACCTCGGCCGCTTCGATCATCGCGTTTTCGGCCTGCAGCAGGTAATTCAGGCTTTCCTGCGGGCTGGCGGCATACATATGCAGACGGGTCAGGGCGCTGGCCAGATTGATCTTGAGGATCGCCCAGTCACGGGGAAACTGTTGACGGTCGCGCACCGACAGGCCGTCGCGGCAGCTCTGTTCGGCGTCGTGATACTGGGTGACGTCGGCGTCATAATCGCCCAGCAGACGTTGTTTGTAACACAGCTGGCCATTGATCAGGGCCCAGAGCTGGGGATCGGTCCCGGGGTCGATGGCGCGCTTGACATTGCGATCGCCGACAATGGACGCCCGGAGCCAGTTGACGGAAGTCTGATAGGATTTCAGGGCCGTTCGCCGCAGGCGCAGCAGATCCCGCCGTTCCGGCTCCATCAGTTCAAGCGCCAGCTTCTTGACGTCCGGCAGGGTGGCGCCCGGCGCATTGAGAGACAGCGGGATCTCCAGTTGCATTTCCGAAATACGGGTTGGCCGACCGCCAATATCAAGCGACAGCGGACTGAGATCGGGGCCGGCGGATACGAAGCGGATCAGCAGCCGGTCCCCGTCCCGCCGGCCCCAGAGCAGGATATGGGAGCCGCTGTCGCGCAGTTTTTGACGGCTGTCGCGCCGGATCCGTTCAAGCCGGGCGGTAATGTCGCCGGGACCGGACAATGAAGGCCGGCCGCAGGTTCTGAGCACCGTGACAAAGGGGCCAAGTTGAGGATCATTGAGGAAATGGCCCACCAGGCTGTCCTGGGCCAGGTTGCCGGGGTCGTCGGCAAAGCGGCCAATGACAATCCCCAGCCGATGGTCCGGCGTTGCAAGCGGGTGGAGGGTTTCCCGCGCCGCGCAGACCATATCCCGGTCGTTTGTCAGACCCCATATGGTGAAACCGGCGAGCAGCAGCGCCAGCACGGTCGCGGGCCAAACAAGGCGGCCGATGACCTTCCGGTCTTTCTTGCCGGCGTGATCCGGCGGCGAAGGCGGGCGGGAAGGATCGGATGTGGGCGGACCAGAGGTGTCTGCAAGCGGCGGATCAGGGGGCCGATAGAGGGCGCGGGCCTCCACGCCGAGCGCCCGGGCGACGCGCTCCAGCGTCTGGGGATCGACCGGATGCTCCCGAAAAACCTTGCTGACCAGATCCTTCGGCGCGGCGTCAAGATCTTCAAGATCGGCGATGCGGTTGGCGAGGGCCGCCTGGGTCTTCTTCTCAAGGTCGCTGGCGGCCAACGCCCTTTCCAAACGGGAGCGAGAGGCCCGAACGCCCCGGTTGCGAATCCGGCTATCGTTCCGGCTGTTGTGGTCCTGTCCCGCCATATCATCCGCCCTATAATTCTCGCTTGGTGCAATTTTAAATAAAATCGGACGCCATGAAGACAACTTTATCGTTTCAGCCCGGACAGGTCAAAAAAAATCCTTAAACCGTGATAACGGCCGATAACGGCCGATTCCGTTCGATGCGCCGCGGCCGCGGTTGGGGTAAAATTTCACCGATGACTCAAATGCAACGCACAACAGGAGAACAGCGATGGCCTTACTGATGGATATGGACCTCAACCAGCGTCATTACGAAATTTATTATTTCACCGGCAGCGTGGTTGACGAAAAACAATGGGCCGAAACCGAGGTCAGCGGCAGCGGCGGCGGCGGATATTCCGTCGGCGGACAGACCACGCCAGTTCATATGGCTGTCAGATCCAAAACTACGCGCCATAATCAGGTCATGTTGCAGGATAAAGACGGCCATGAAAAGTCCTTCACTTTTGAGGACTGGGACATAAGCTGTCGCAAGGGAAATATCCTGACCGTGCTTTGGGCGATCCCGAAGGGTCAAAAGCGCGGACCCTACATCCTGGTCTACAACCACGCCATGAAGCAGTTCTTCTGGGGCGATGATTTCGCCAGGATGTTTCTGCCGGGGCGGGTGACCCTGCCGCTTCGGGGCAATTCCTCCTGGTGGCCGGTGGCGGCCTTTTTCGCCACGCCCCTCGTCTGGTCGCTGTTCTGGCCGCAGGGCGGCATGTTCGCCCTCGGGCTTTTCATCATGCCGTTTGTCGCTTTTTTCGCCGGCCGTTCTCTGGTCCGCCGGATGGCGCAGCGCAAAGCCGCGGCCTATCTCGACGGGGACCCGGACAAATTAAACCACGCCATAGATGAAACCAGGGCCGAAGCCGCCTTGCTCGAGGGCTGATCCCTGTGTTGTACGCGCGTTCAATATAAACAAGGAGACGGATATGAAACGGAAAATTGCCCACCATCTGATGCTGGCGCTGATGATAACGGCCATTGGTCTTATGCCGGCCCAGGGACAAAGCTTCTTTGACAAGCTGAAGAAAAAGGCCGAAGAGGTGGTCAAGGACAAGGCCACGGAGGCCGTCAATGACTCCGAAAAGCCGGGCAAGGGGGCAGCGCCTTCGTCAGCATCGGCGAAAAAGGCGTCCGGTCCGGCGGCGCAGGACGGGGCGGAAGACCTGCCGACATCGGCCCGCAAAATCGCCCGGGCGGTGCTTAATCTGGCGCCCGCGATCTTTGACAGCCGTCCCGATCACCAGCTGAAGCAGCTTGTGCGGATATTTTATCCCGGGGAAGACAAGATTTTCGCCAATGAATTTGTCTGGCGCAAGCGCAAGGCGGAATTCCGGCAGAATATCCTCGCCGAGAGCAAGGGCGCGCCCGCGACCTTCACGGTGGCGCCGTGGCTGAACAACCGGCCGTCCCATTTGCCGCTCGACAAAAAAATCCATAACAACCTGCAGATTCCGGTCGGCCGTTATGATTTCGATCGCGGGGCCTGGCCGATCTATGTTCCGGCGGCCAATGCGGTTCGCCTGCCGTGGATCAACGCTTACGGCAGCGGCGCGGTGGGCTATCAAGTCAGCAATATGGGACCGGCAACGACTCACTGGCTGCCGATGGCGGCCGACAAGGCGGAAAAACTCGATCAACAGTTTCGCGGCCATTATCAACTGGTCGGCCGCTACAGCTTCACCGTCACCGATGTCATTGGCGTCCGGCCGGAGGATCATCCGGACTATGAAAAAAACAAGAAATACATGAAAGGCGCCCATAAGGACAAGGTCATTGATAAATTAACCCCGGTGGCGCGGGTGCGGATTGATGACGGCAAAATCGACCTCTATGTGCTGACCGCCAGCGGGGTCGCCCTCGGCAACGCCACATCGCTTGGGGATTACCGCTATGTGACAACGCTCCATCTCGACCAACTTTGAGGGACGCCGGGCGCCCCCCGGCTACTTTCTGGCGCCGGTTTCCGCCGCGGGGGCGGGGACGGCCAGGTTATAATCGGAATAACGACAGGCTGCGTTCCGGGCGGGCGCGGTGGCGGGATCAATGTTGTCAGAGCCATATTTTTATGATAGGAAATAGGAACAATATATTTATAAATATAAAAATATGAGAATAAAATGAACTTTGACGGCATAGATTTAAAACTTCTTGACTTGATACAGAAAGATATTAGTATTTCCATAGATGAGTTGGCGCGGCGTGTGGGGTTGACGAAAACCCCTTGCTGGCGGCGGATTCAGAAGCTGGAAAAAAGCGGCGTGATCAAGCGCCGGATCGCCTTGCTGGATGCGGACATATTGAATCTCGGGGTGTCGGTTTTTGTCCAGGTCAAGACCTCGCAACACAACCGGGACTGGCTGGAAATATTTTCGGAAACGGTGAAGGGCTTTCCGGAAGTGGCCGGGTTTTACCGTATGGCGGGGGAATATGATTATCTGCTGCGGGTCGTGGTGTCCGACATTGCGGCCTATGACGATTTTTACAAGCGGCTCATAGACGCCACCAACCTGACCGATGTGACGTCCAATTTCGCAATGGAAGAACTGAAAAACACGACGGAACTGCCTCTGAATGTCTAACAACTGTATTTTTCAAGCTGGCTGAGCCGTTCATATCTGACGTGATTTGCACCAAGCATTCGCGATGGTGACGAGTTTTCGCGCGACTGCTGTCACGATAACTTTGTGCGGTTCACCCGCCGCCCGCAACCGGTCTGCGACGGTTTTGAGGAGCGGGTTGTAGTGGCCCGCGCCGGCCCCAAACTCGAAAGACAATAATAATCAGAATTCAAAGAGTCATAATCTCTGTGCAGAGGTGCTAGCAGACTCTGATTGCAAACTGGTTTTAAAGTCTCTCCGGAAAAACCGGCGGGGCTTTTTTTGCTAAATACCCCGCCCGGGAGCGGCGGCGAAATATGAATATATAAATTTATTGTTGATTTAAGGACGCCTACCTATCATAGAAGGGAAATTTATTTTAGCGGGATATGGATGAACATATGGAAGATTTTGTTGTAGGTTGGGAAGAATGGCTGGCGTTACCGAGCCTCGGGCTTCCGGCCCTGAAGGCCAAGATGGATACCGGGGCCAGGACATCAGCCCTGCACGCCTTTACCATTCAGCCCTTTGGTACGGAAAGCCGGCCCAAGGTCCGGTTTGGCATTCACCCGATACCGGACCGCCCCGATATTGAAATATACTGCTCCGCCAAGGTGGTCGACAAGCGCGAGGTCACCTCGTCCAACGGCAGCACGGAATTGCGCTATGTCATCCTGGTGCCTCTTCACATGGGCGGGCGTGTCTGGGATATTGAAGTCACTCTGGCCAATCGGGAAAATATGGCCTATCGCATGTTGCTCGGCCGCAGCGCGCTGGAGGGGATCGGCGTCCATCCCGACGGCTCCTTTCTGCAACCGCAACTGTCCTACGACCTTTATAATAAACTCAAAAAGAAAAAGCCGATCAAACGGTCGCTGCGAATCGCCATTCTGACCCGCGAGCCGAATAATTATTCAACCCGCCGCCTGGTGGAGGCGGCCGAGGCCCACGACCATGTGATCGAACTGATTGATACCAAACGCTGTTATCTGCATATCAGCAGTTCCAAGCCGGAAGTCCATTATGACGGCGCCCCCTTGCCCTTTTATGATGCGGTGATTCCGCGCATTGGCGCGTCGCTGACCTTTTACGGCATGGCGGTGGTCCGCCAGTTTCAGGCCATGGGCACCTATTGCCTCAACCCGGCCGACGCCATCGGCATTTCGCGCGACAAGCTGGCGGCCCATCAGGTGCTGGCCCGTCACCGGATCAAGATGCCGACGACCGCCTTCGCCAATTCGCCGAAGGACACTGACAGTCTGATCAAACTGGTCGGCGGCGCGCCGATCGTGCTGAAACTGTTGCAAAGCACCCAGGGCCGCGGCGTGGTGCTCGCTGAAACCAAAAAGGCCGGCGAGGCGGTGATCAGCGCCTTTCAGGGGCTGGACGCCCATTTCATCGCCCAGGAATTTGTCAAGGAAGCCTCGGGCACCGACCTGCGCTGTCTGGTGGTCGGGCGGAAAATTGTCGGCAGCATGTTGCGGACCTCGGACGAGGGCGACTTCCGCTCGAATCTGCATGCCGGCGGCAAGGCGACGAGCGCCACCATCACGGCGGAGGAGAAATCCCTCGCCCTCAAGGCGGCCAAAGTGATGCGCCTGAGCGTCGCCGGGGTGGATATTATCCGCACCAAGGACGGCCCGAAAGTGCTGGAGGTCAACAGCTCCCCCGGGCTCGAAGGCATCGAAAAAGTCACCGGCAAGAAGCTCGCCGAACAGATCATTCTGCATATCGAACGCCATGTCCAGCCCTGGTTCAAGTCGGTGAAGTGAGGTCGCGGCGGACAGAAAAAAGTGGTGATCGGGGAAAGAACGCGGTTTCCGATCGCGAATTGAGTTAAAAAGCCTCTCCGGGGAAACCGACGGGGCTTTTTTGCGCGCCGCCGTTATTCCATAGAGAAACTGCCAGCCCCTTACCTTCCTTCTGACCTGGGAAAGAGAGTAGCAGAAGGAAGGCCGTTTTACTTGTCATCGCCCATTTTAAGGGCGGCGATAAAGGCGGAATGGGGGATTTCCACATTGCCGTACATGCGCATCTTCTTCTTGCCCTTTTTCTGTTTTTCCAGCAGCTTGCGCTTGCGGGTGATGTCGCCGCCGTAACATTTGGCGGTGACGTCCTTGCGCATGGCGGAAATCGTCTCGCGGGCGATGATCTTGCCGCCGATCGCCGCCTGGATCGGAATCTTGAACAGTTGGCGCGGAATCAGATCCTTGAGCCGTTCGCACAGCGCCCGGCCGCGATATTCGGCCTGGCTGCGGTGAACCATCATGCCGAGGGCGTCGACCGGCTCCCCGTTGACCATGATGCCGAGCTTGACCAGGTCGCCTTCCCGGTAGCCGTCCATCTGATAGTCAAAGCTGGCGTAGCCGCGGGAAATGGATTTCAGCTTGTCATAAAAATCATAAACCACTTCATTGAGCGGCAGGCGGTAAATCAGCATCGCCCGGTTGCCGGCATAGGTCAGTTCGACCTGTTCGCCGCGCTTTTCCTGGCACAGTTTCAGCACCGATCCCAGATGGTCGTCCGGCACCAGAATGGTCGCCAGGATCCACGGCTCCTCAATATGGCTGATCAGGGTCGGGTCGGGCATGTCCGCCGGGTTATGCAGCTCGATCACCTCACCCTTGTTCATATGGAGCTTGTAGATCACGCTCGGCGAGGTGGTGATGATGTCGAGGTCAAATTCCCGGGTGAGACGCTCCTGAATGATCTCCAGATGCAGCATGCCGAGGAAGCCGCAGCGGAACCCATAGCCCAGCGCGGCCGAGGTTTCGGTCTCGAAGGTGAAGCTCGCGTCATTGAGGCGCAGCTTGTGCATGCTTTCGCGCAGGGTCTCGAAATCGGCGGCGTCGGCCGGGAACAGGCCGCAGAAGACGACGCTCTGCACCGGTTTGAAGCCGGGCAGCGGCCTGGCGGTTTCCCGTTTGCATTCGGTGATGGTGTCGCCGACATGGGTCTGGGAGACTTCCTTGATCGAGGCGGTGAAAAAGCCAATCTCGCCCGGCCCCAGTTCGTCGACCAGCACTTCCTTCGGAGTGAAGACGCCGACCCGGTCGAGGGTATGTTCGGTGCCTTCGGCCATCATCTTGATTTTCATGCCTTTTCTGACCTTGCCGTCGATCACCCGGATCAACACCATAACCCCGAGGTAGGTATCATACCAGCTGTCGACCAGTAGCGCCTTGAGCGGGGCGTCGGCGTCCCCTTCGGGCGGCGGCAGGATTTCGACCAGGCTGTTGAGCAGGTCGTCAATACCTTCGCCGGTCTTGGCGGAAGCCTTGATGGCGCCGCTGGCGTCGATGCCGATCACGTCCTCGATCTGGGCGCGGACCTGTTCCGGTTCGGCCGCCGGCAGGTCGACCTTGTTGAGCACGGGGACAATTTCATGATTATTGTCGATCGCCTGATAGACATTGGCCAAGGTCTGGGCCTCGACCCCCTGGCTGGCGTCAACCACCAGCAGCGAGCCTTCGCAGGCGTACAGGCAGCGGCTGACCTCATAGGCGAAATCCACATGGCCCGGCGTATCCATCAGATTGAGGATATAGGTCTCGCCGTCGCGGGCCTTGTATTTCAGCCGTACGGTCTGGGCCTTGATGGTGATGCCGCGTTCGCGCTCGATATCCATGCTATCGAGCACTTGATTCTTCATTTCCCGGTCGCTGAGCCCCTCGCAATGCTGAATCATGCGATCGGCCAGGGTTGATTTGCCATGGTCGATATGGGCGATAATCGAGAAATTTCTTATTTTGCCAAGCTCTGTCATGACAGGGCTTTTATCATTCATTGCGCAGGCCGTAAACTCATATTTCGCAGTTTCCGCCCGTCAGGGCTGGGCCGGTTTATGGGCCAGGTAACGACAGACCCGTAATTCCTTTTGCCGCATGATTTTTGTCCGGCGATTCCACAGGTCCGCCTCTTTCAGGATGGCGAACATATTTTTGCGGCCTGATTCGCCTTCCGCGGCCAGCGACTGGACCGCCTGTTCCGCATTCGCCCAGGCCTGATTGATCAGTTTGAGGTAATGATCGGTTATATCCTCATTCACCCGAATCTTGAAACCGACTTTTTCCAGGGTATAGATCATCGTGTCCGAGGTGACGGGAAAGGGGTTCAACGGTTCATGCCGGAGCCATTGCGTGACATCGGGATGGGCCAGGCTGTCGTGATTCCTGACCACATAATCACTGATCAGGAAAAGGCTGTTTTCTTTAAGCTGGTCATAGATGCTTTTGATCAGCTCGGCCTTTTTTTCGACGGTGAACATGACCTCCTTGGAATAGGCACGGTCAAACTGGCGTTCAAAATCAGGTGAATTATTGAGATCCAGATGGGTGATCGGCGCTTTTTTCTCCAGCCCGGCCTTGACCGACATTTTCATGCCTTCCCGGGCCAGCAGTTCATTACTTTCATAGCCATTGATCCAGACGCCGAATTCCTTCGCCAGCACCCGCGCCGGGCCGCCGAGGCCGGCCCCGACAACGAGAGCGCTTAGTTTCGGCGACAGAGCGAGCAGCTTGGACATGTCGATGACGTTCTGCGGGCCGCCCGGGCCGCAAAATCCGTCGCCCCAGATCAATTGGGTCACTGTGACCCGGTCCTTGTCCCACAGAATACGGTTGCTGTCGTCGTCGGCGGGCTTTTTCCTTGCCGCGGGGAGGAGGGGGACGTCTTCCTTGTTTTTACGCTGCATTCTTTCTTCAATATCGGCAATATCATAGCCGCGCCACCAGGCGACCAGCCTTACTTTCAGGGGAATGCGTTCCGTCGGAAGTGCCTTAAAAAACATCGTTTCCTCACCTAGCGAATTTGTTTTTTGGGTTTATAGGCCAGGAAACGCCATACATGAATAAGGCCCTCTTTCAGCAGTTTGGCCCTTAAGGCCCAATGTTCAGCTTCAACCATCAGGGTCTTGACAGCTTCGGTCCCCTCGGGACCTTTTGTCGCCAGTTGTTGGCTGATGATCTGCGCCTTGGACCAACTGCTTTCGATCAATTTTATATAGTGGTCTGAAATATCTTCATTGACCCGGAGGGCGAAGCCCGCTTTTTCCAGTTCCGACTGCATTTGTTTGGTTGGTACGGGGTAAGGCGGGCTGGCTTCCTGCTTCAACCATTTCTGGACGTCGTGATTTTCCAGAGCGCTCTTGTCGGACAGCGTATAGTCGGTGATCAAAAACAGCGCGTCATTCTTCAGCGTGTTGAAAACATCCTGGAGGATTTTCTGTTTGTCGGGAAAGCTATAGAGCGCCTCTTTGGAGAACGCCCGGTCATAGCGCCGATCGAAAGGGTTTTTCTTTTCCGGATCAAGGTGCTGAATGACCGCCTTGGCGGACAGGCCGGCGTCAATGGACATCTGCATGCCCCGTTCGGCAAGCTCGGGGGAGATTTCATAGCCGGTGATCCAGACCCCGAACTCCTCGGCCAGAACCCGCGACGGTCCGCCAAGCCCGGCGCCGACGACAAGGGCGCTCATTTCAGAATTCATGGTCAGCAGCTTGGACATGGTTTCAATATGGTCCCGGCCGCCCGGGCCGCAATAACCGTCGCCCCAGATCAACTGGCTCATTTCCATCCTGAGCTTGTCCCAAGACAAGGTATTCTGCTGATCTTCCTGTGTCAGGGGGATTTGGTCTGATGCGGTTTGACGCCTTGTGGTAAAGCTGTTTTTTGCGGAGGGCGCAGCACTGCCGGCTGCTTCCCCTTCCCGAAGCATTCTGATCCGTTCCTTGACATCGTTAAGGTCATATCCTTCCCACCAGGCCTTGAATCTTAACTTTAAAGGTACTTGTATGTCATCAACTCTTTCCGACATGAATCCATTACTGCACTATTCTTATATGAGCAGTCTAAAGTAGTATCCTTTACATTAAGTTAATAACGGTACGTCCCCCTATCATTAATCAAAGGAAACGCGCCGTCTATCAGCAAAAGGCGATATTTCCGGATAATGCCGGAAAAGAAAAGCGATCAGCGCAGGGCCCCGCCGGTGCTTTTCGCAACATTGGCGATGACTTTTGCGGAGAAATTCTCAATATCCTCATCGGTCAGGGTCCTGTCCATGGGCTGAAGTCTGACATTGATCGCCACGGACTTCCGACCTTCCTCGACCCCGGGCCCTTCGTAGACATCAAACAGGTTAATGTCTTCGATCAGGTTCTTGTCGGCGCTGCGCACCGCCTTGATCATGTCGGCGGCGGCGACATCCCGGTCAACGACAAAGGCGAAATCCCGCTCCACAGCCTGGAAGTCGGACGCCCTGAGAGGGCCCCGGTTATGGATATTGCGGCTTTTTGGAAAAGGAATATTCTCCAGCAGGATTTCAAAACCGACCAGCGGTCCCTTCACATCAAGGGCGTTGAGGATCGCCGGGTGGATTTCCCCGAAATAAGCGAGGATATTTTTCGGTCCCAGACGAATGACGCCGCTGCGCCCCGGATGGTACCAGGCGGGCGCCCCGGCGACGATCTGGGCATTGTCAATTTTGGCGCCGCTGGCGCGCAGGATCGCCTCGGCGTCGGCCTTGGCGCTGAAGGCGTCGACGTCCCTTGGCGGCTGGGACCAATGGCGCTCGCCGGTCTGGCCCCGGCGAATGCCGGCGAGGACGAGGGTCTGGCCCTCCGGGGTATCGTTCGAGAACTGGTTGCCGCATTCAAACAGGCGGACATTGCGCTGGCCGCGGTCCATGTTGCGTCCCGCCGCGGTGATCAGGTTTGGCAGCAGATTGGGCCGCATGGCGTCGAGATCGCTGCTGATCGGGTTTTCCAGAACCAGTTCCGGTTTCAGATCGGCAAACAGACGGGCCTGACCGGACGGCAGGAAGGACCAGGTCACCGCTTCGCGCAAGCCGCGCCCGGCGGCGGTCCGTTTGGCGTAACGCATGCGGGTCTGCATGGGATTGAGGCCGATGTTGATGTCCCGGCTTGCGGCGGGCAGCGGTTCCGAACGGATATGTTCAAAGCCGTGGATGCGCAGAACCTCTTCCACCAGGTCGGCTTCGCCGTCGATGTCGCAGCGCCAGGACGGGGTGACAACCGCCAGTCTGTCGCCGGCTTTCGATACCTGAAAGCCAAGGCTGGTCAGGATCGCGATGATTTCCGCCTCGTCGACGTCAACGCCGCCGAGATGGCCGACCCGGCCCGGCCGCAGGCTGACGGTTTTGGAGATGACCGGCAGGTCGCCGGTGATGACGGTGTCGCTGGCCGCGCCGCCGCACATGTCGAGAATCAACCGGGTGGCGCGCTCAATGCCGGAAGACACGGTTTCCGGGTCGACGCCGCGCTCGAACCGGTAACGGGCGTCGCTGTCGATGCCGTATTTGCGGCCGGTGGTCGCGATGCTGACCGGGTCAAACCAGGCCGACTCGACGAAGACATTGACGGTGCCGCCGGTGCAGCCCGTGCCCAAGCCGCCCATGACGCCGCCGAGGCCGATGACGCCGCTGTCGTCGGTGATGGCGCAGGCGCCGGCTTCAAGGACATATTCCGCCTCATCGAGGGCAGTGAAGGCTTCGCCCGCCCGGGACAGGCGGACGACGATGTCGCCCTGAAGCTTGTCGGCGTCATAGACATGCAGCGGCCGCCCCATATCGTAACTGAGATAGTTGGTGATATCGACGAGGGCGGAAATCGGCTTCATGCCGAGGGCGCGCAGTTTTTTCTGCAGCCATTCGGGGCTCGGGCCGTTTTTCAGGCCGCGAATATAGCGGCCGGCGAAGACCGGACAGGAGGCGGGATCGTCAAGGACCACCTTCTGCGGGCAGTCATAACCGCCCTTGACCGGCGTCTTGTCCATGTCCTTCAGCCGTCCGACGCCGGCGGCCGCCAGATCGCGGGCGACGCCATAGACGCCGAGCGCATCCTGATGATTGGGGGTGATGGCGATTTCGATCACCGGATCATCCATGTCCTTATAGTCGGCGAATTTGACGCCGACCGGCGCATCGGCCGGCAGGTCGATAATGCCGTCATGATCCTCGCCGAGGCCCAGCTCCCGTTCGGAACACATCATGCCGTTGCTGTCGATGCCGCGGATTTTGGTCGGCCGCAGTTTCAGGCCGCTGGTCGGGATGGTGGCGCCGGACGGGGCGAAGGCCCCTTTGAGGCCGGCCCGGGCATTGGGCGCGCCGCAAACCACCTGCAGGGTTTCCGTGCCGGTATTGACTTTCAGCACCTGAAGCTTGTCGGCGTCCGGATGCGGGGCGGCTTCCAGCACTTCGGCGATGACAAAGGGCGCCAGCGCGTCGGCCGGATTGATGATCTCTTCCACTTCAAGACCGATGGCGGTGAGCTTTTCCGAGATATGATCGACTGTCGCATCCGTATCAAGATATTCTTTAAGCCAGGAAAGGGTGAATTTCATGTTATTTTCCTCCGCCGGTTTTTGAACTTTGGGTGCTGAGTGACGGAATGTCGAGGGCGGCGAAGCCGTAATGCTTCAGCCAGCGCAGGTCGGCGGCGAAGAAATCCCGGAGATCGGGAATGCCCCATTTCAGCATGGCGATCCGGTCGAGGCCCATGCCGAAGGCGAAGCCCTGATATTCGTCGGGATCGAGGTTGACGTTGCGGAGCACCCGCGGGTTGACCATGCCGCAGCCCATAATCTCCAGCCAGTCGTCGCCTTCGCCGATCCTGATCTCGCCGTCCCTGAAGGCGCAGCCGATGTCGACTTCGGCCGAAGGCTCCGTGAACGGGAAATAGCTCGGCCGGAAGCGGATTTTGACATCGTCGAGTTCAAAAAACTTGCGGCAGAATTCCTCAATGCACCATTTCAGATGGCCCATGTGAATATCCTTGTCGATGACCAGGGCCTCGACCTGGTGGAACATCGGCGTGTGGGTCGCGTCACTGTCACAGCGATAGGTCCGGCCGGGGGAAATCACCCGGTAGGGCGGCGGGCCGGACATCATGGTCCGGATCTGCACCGGCGAGGTGTGGGTCCGCAGCAGCTTGCGCTTGCCGTCTTCGTCCGCCGGCAGATAGAAGGTGTCATGCATCTGGCGGGCCGGATGCTCCTCGGGGATATTGAGGGCGGTGAAATTATAGAAGTCCTCCTCGATTTCCGGTCCCTCGGCGACGCTGAAGCCGATTTCGGTGAAGATTTCCGTCACTTCGTCCATCACCTGGGTGATCGGGTGGATGCCGCCCGGGTTGTCGCCGGCGGTCGGCAGGGTCACATCAATGCGCTCGGATTGCAGGCGCCGGTTGAGCTCTTCCGCGTCGAGGGCCGACTTGCGCCGGCTGATGGCGTCATTGATCTGGCTTTTCAGGCCGTTCAGCTTCGGACCGAAGGTTTTTTTCTCGTCCGGGGTCATTTTGCCCAGTTCCCGCATCAGCAGGCTGACCCGGCCCTTTTTGCCCACTTCGGATACCCTGAGGTCTTCCAGCCGGTTCAGGTCAGCGGTGGCGTCAATCGCCGCAATGATCTCGCTCTCTAACTTCTGGAGGTCTTCCATATGTCACCCAATATATAAATTTCTCTATAACAAACAAAAAGGAGCCTGCTGCGTCTCAGCAGGCTCCTTGACTATAAATTATCGTTCCGAATTGTGATCGGTCAGGCGTTAAGGGCGGCCTGCGCCTGATCAGCAATGGCTTTGAAAGCTTCCGGTTCGCGAACGGCCAGATCAGCCAGAACTTTACGGTCAAGTTCGATGCCTGCGAGTTTCAGGCCGTTCATAAATCGTGAATAGGTCATATCATGCAGACGGGCGGCGGCGTTGATCCGCTGAATCCACAGGGCGCGGAAGGTTCTTTTGCGAACTTTCCGGTCGCGATAGGCATATTGGCCGGCTTTTTCAACCGCCTGCATCGCCACGCGAATCGTGCTTTTGCGACGACCGCGATAGCCTTTCGCCAGTTTAAGTACTTTTTTATGACGCGCGTGAGATGTCACGCCTCTTTTTACATGTGCCATTTTATGCTCCTATCAACCGTATGGGAGGAATTTCTTGACGATCCGCGCATCCTGATCGGACAGGATGGTGGTGCCGCGCTGGTTGCGGATCTGCTTGTTCGTGCGTTTGATCATGCCGTGCTGCTTGCCGGCCTGGTTTGCCCGCACTTTTCCCGAAGCGGTGAGTTTGAAGCGCTTTTTGGCGCTGCTTTTGGTTTTCATTTTGGGCATTTAGCTTTCCTTCTACTAAAATAATCCAGCGCAGTCGCCCGCGCAAAGCTTTCCGGATGATCAGGCATGCCCTTATTCAGCCATATCATCCCGTGAAGTTGAGGTGTATAGCCTGCTTTATGGGGGAATGCAAGGGGATTCAATCGCCGTTCAGGGCAGTTTTTTCCATTCCGCGGCGGATGTTTTGTTCGGGCATTTTTTTTGCCTGCGGTTCGCCGCCCCAAGCGGAGCCGTGCGGCCGAGAAAGTTCTCGTGATCTTTGGGTAAAATTTTGCCTTGCTGTGAACATGATTGGCCCCTAACCTTTGTGGAAATCGCCTTGATAGGCCCGGTTCGTTGACCCGAAACAAGGAAGCATAAAGTGATCTATAACGCCATCGGCCGCCTGAGCCGCCGTACTCTGATCAAAATTACCGGCATCATTCTGTCCGGTTTCCTCGCCTTGTCGTTACCTTTGCCCGGCGCGGCGGCGGAAGACGTCATCGACGCCCGCCCCGCCTTGTGGGTGATTGGCAATATGCCGGGCGCGGTCGGGGAGACGTATCTGCTCGGCTCCTTTCATCTGCTGCCGAAAAATTATCGCTGGTTTGAGGGAGCGTTGCAGACCGCCTATGAAAAATCCGATGAACTGGTCCTGGAAGCGGAAATGACGCCGGAGGCGATGGCCGAAATTCAGGCGATGTTTATCAAGAACGGCTTTTTCGCCGGGGACGACAATCTGAAAAATCATCTGGATGACAACCATTATCAAAAGATGCTTGAGCATGCCGCCAGGCTGATGGGGCAGGACGAGGCGGCGGCCCGGCGGATGAAGCCGTGGTTCATGGCGATTCAGTTGTCGATCATTTCGATCATGTCGAGCGGCATGGACCCCAATTCCGGCGTCGATAAATATCTGGAGGCTCTGGCGCAGCGGGACGGCAAAAATATCGCCGGTCTTGAAACGCCGCTGCAACAGATGACCGCCCTGATCGATCATCCGCTGAAGGTCCAGTCAGCCATGCTGACCGATACCCTGGACAAGCTTGATGATTTCAAAAGCTATATCACCAGCTATCTTGAGGCATGGGCCTCCGGGGATCTGGATAAAATCAATAAAACCATGGTCGAGGATATGGCGAAATATCCGGAAATGTACCAGGCCCTGCTGGTGCGGCGCAATCTGAACTGGCTGCCAAAGATTGAGCGCCGGATGAGCGATGACAAAACCACATTCATTGTCGTCGGCGCCGCCCATCTGGTGGGGGATGACGGCATTATCAAACTGCTGCGGGACAAGGGCTATAAGATCAGAAAAATTCAGTAGCCGGGGTTTGTTGTCGATCTCCTGAAAAGGAAGAACCCGTCAAGCACGGATGCTTCTGGCGGGTTCCTTGTTTCTGGCGTCGTTGGAAAATTCAGCTGCTATCGCCCAGCGCGCCAAGATGTGCTTGCCTTAGGGTGCACAAATCAGAGGTGATTATACACGATGGCAGGCTGAAAATCAAAGCGCACACCGTAAACAGATGCTTAGCGGATTTTTTACAAGCCTTCAAAATTGAATTTGCCCCGACTCGAAAAACAAGGCCATGAAAGAGGCCACATCACAAGGCGGGGCGACAAAAAAGGCAGAGAAAATTCCCTGCCTGATTCTTGTTGTTTTTTGACGATCGCCTGCCTGGGTATTTCGCTTACTTGGGCGCAATGACCATGATCATCTGGCGGCCTTCCATTTTTGGCGCCTGTTCGATTTTCGCCTTGTCGGCGAAATCCTCCTGGACCCGTTTCAGGATTTCCATGCCGAGCTCCTGATGGGCCATTTCCCGGCCGCGGAAACGCAGGGTGACCTTGACCTTGTCGCCAACGCCGAGAAACTTGTCGACCGAGCGCATTTTGACATCATAGTCATGTTTTTCGATGCCGGGGCGGAGCTTGATTTCCTTGACCTCAACGGTTTTCTGTTTCTTTTTGGCGAGGCTGGCTTTCTTCTGGGCTTCATAGCGGAATTTGCCATAATCCAGAATTTTACAGACCGGTGGTGTGGCATTGGGGGAAATCTCGACCAGGTCCAGACCCGCCTCCTTCGCCATAGCCAGGCCCTTTGCAAGCGGCACGGCGCCGTGGTTCTCGCCGGTCTCGTCGATTAATCGTATTTCCTGTTCGGTAATATCATCGTTGACCCGTGGTCCTTTTTTGGAAGGCGGGCCCTGCATTGGTCGTCTAGCTATTTAATTTCCTCCTGCGAATGGCCAAATCCCGGCAAGTATCCGCTTTGCTGTTAAAATGGTGTAGTGGTTATATTTTTATCTTATTACTGAAAAATGAACAAATTGCAACGACCGCGGCATTATCGCAGGTCAGGCGCAAGCGATTCCTCTTTCAGTTTATTTATTGCGTCGGTCAAATCAAGGGTTTCCTGTTTTTTTGACCCCAAACGGCGGATGGTGACGGTATTTTGTTCGGCTTCGCGGGCGCCGGCAACATAAATTGCCGGCACCTTGGCGTGGGAATGCTCGCGGACCTTGTAATTGATCTTTTCATTGCGCAGGTCCATTTCGACTCGCAGGCCCCGGGCTGTCAACTGGTCGTGAACCTGGCGGACATAATCGTCCTGATCCGAGGTAATGCCGGTGACCACCACCTGAACCGGGGCGAGCCACAGCGGGAAGCGACCGGCGTGCTCTTCGATCAGGATGCCGATGAAGCGTTCAAATGAACCGAGGATCGCCCGGTGCAGCATGACGGGCCGGTGTTTGTCATTATCGGCGCCGATATAGCTGGCGTCGAGGCGCTCCGGCAGGATAAAGTCGGCCTGGAAGGTGCCGCACTGCCAGTCGCGGCCAATGGCGTCGGTGAGGACGAATTCCAGTTTCGGGCCGTAAAAGGCCCCTTCGCCCGGATTGAGGGTATAGTCCAGCCCGGCGCTGTCGACCGCTTGCCGGAGCGCCGCTTCCGCCTTGTCCCACACCGCATCGCTGCCGGCGCGGACTTCCGGCCGGTCGGAAAATTTGACCCGGACATTCTCAAAACCGAAATCCTTGTAAATCTCGAGCAGCATATTGCAGAAGGTGATGCATTCGGACGTGATCTGGTCTTCGCTGCAGAAGATATGGGCGTCGTCCTGGGTGAAGCTGCGCACCCGCATCAGGCCGTGCAGGGCGCCGGACGGCTCATAACGGTGGCAGGAGCCGAATTCGGCGAGGCGCAGCGGCAGGTCGCGGTAACTGACGATGCCCTTGTTGAAAACCTGGACATGGCAGGGGCAGTTCATCGGCTTCAGGGCGAAGGTCCGGTTGTCGGATTCCGTGGTGTACATATGCTCGTGGAACTTGTCGGCATGGCCGGATTTTTCCCACAGGATCCGGTCGACAAGCTGCGGCGTCTTGATTTCCTGATAGCCGTATTGACGCTGCTTGCGGCGGATATAGGCCTCGACCTCCTGATAGATGGTCCAGCCGTTGGGATGCCAGAAGGGCATGCCGGCGGCTTCTTCCTGAAAATGGAACAGGCTCATTTCCCGGCCCAGTTTGCGGTGGTCGCGCCGTTCCGCTTCCTCCAGCCGGGTCAGATACGCTTTCAGTTCCTTCTTATTGCGCCAGGCGGTGCCATAGATCCGTTGCAGCATTTCATTGTTGCTGTCGCCGCGCCAGTAGGCCCCGGCGACCTTCATCAGTTTGAAGCTGTCCTTGCCGAGCTTTCCGGTACTCGGCAGATGGGGGCCGCGGCACAGGTCGATGAAATCGCCCTGACGATAGAGGGTGATGGCCTGGCCCTCCGGAATGGCGGCGATCAGTTCGGCTTTATATTCCTCGCCCATATCGCGGAAGAATTTGACGGCCGCGTCGCGGTCCATTTCGGTCCGGGTAATTTCCTCATCGCGCTCGACGATCTCGACCATGCGCTGTTCGATGATTTCCAGATCGGCGGTGGTGAAGGGCTCTTCGCGGGCGAAATCATAATAAAAGCCGTTCTCGATGGCGGGGCCGATGGTGACCTGGGTGTCGGGATAAAGCTCTTTGACCGCCTCCGCCATGATATGGGCCGCGTCATGGCGCAGGATTTCCAGCGCCGCCTCATCCCGGTCGGTGATGAGGGAAACGTCGGCGTCTTGCGTTATTTCCCGGCTCAGGTCCCATTGTTCGCCGTTGACGACGATGACGATGGCGGCTTTGGCCAGTCCCGGCCCGATGTCAGAGGCCAGCGTGGCGCCGGTCACCGGACCCGGATAGGTTCGGACACTGCCGTCGGGCAGGGTTAGGGCGACATTTCCACGGCTGTTCATCTGTTCACTCATTCTTTATTTCACGCTATTTCCACCTGGGCCCGCAGGACCTTGTTCCCGCGTGACATTATAAGGAAATCCCCCGGTGTCAAGTAGCAGTTGCGTTTTTCATCGCGCTTTGCCATAAAAAGCAAGCCCCATTCCCGGATCAGGAAAGAATATCATGGATTATATTACCCATAATAACCATAAACTGGCTTATAATAAACTGGCGGGCAAGGGACCGACCGTGGTCTTTTTCCCCGGCTTCATGTCCGATATGGAAGGCGCGAAGGCGCTGGCGCTGGAAAATTTCTGCCGGTCCCGCGGGCAGGCCTATGTTCGCTTCGACTATTCGGGTCACGGGCAATCCTCCGGGGAATTTGTCGCGGGGACCATCGGCGGCTGGAAAGCGGATGCGCTGGCGATTATTGATCAGGTGACCGACGGCGAGCTGCTGCTGGTCGGCTCCAGCATGGGCGGCTGGATCGGGCTGCTTTGCGCCCTGGCGCGCCGGACGCGGGTCCGCGCCTTTGTCGGCCTCGCGGCGGCGCCCGATTTCACCCGCGAGCTGTGCTGGAACCGCTATTCCGACGCGGTCAAGGAGACCCTGCGCCGCGACGGGGTTTATTATGAGCCCTGCGATTACGGCGATGATCCCTATCCGATGACGATGACTTTGCTGGAAGAAGGCGATGATCACCTGCTGCTGAACAAGGAAATCCCGCTCACCTGTCCGGTGCGGCTGATCCAGGGCCAACAGGACCCGGACGTGCCGTGGGCCACCGCCCAGCGCATCAGCGACCGGCTGCTGTCCGACGATGTGGTGATCAGCTATGTCAAAAGCGGCGACCACCGCCTGTCGACGGACGCCGATCTGAAGCGATTGTGTCAGATCGTGAAAGAAGTTTCCGGGGAATTCTCATGACGGACAAGCAAAGAAAACTCATTGATGTCAGCCATGTGGTCGAGCATGGCATGATCACCTACAAGGGGCTGCCGGCGCCGATTATCTGCGATTTCCTGAGCCGGGAAGCGTCGAAAGATATCTATGAGGAAGGCACCTCTTTCCAGATCGGGCGGATTGACATGGTGGCCAATACGGGGACCTATCTTGACGCGCCGTCCCATCGCTATGAGCAGGGCAGGGACCTGTCGGAACTGGAACTGTCGCGGCTGGCGAACCTGGACGGGGTGGTGATTCCTGTCGGGGCAGGCGTGCGGGAAATCACGTCCGCGTTTTTCGCTGGCGCGGAGGTCCGGGGCAGGGCGGTCCTGATCCGCACCGACTGGTCCGATCACTGGGCGACGGACCGCTATTTCGAGGATCACCCCTATCTGAATAAAGCCGCCGCGGAATATCTCAGGGACAATGGCGCGATTCTTGTGGGGATCGATTCCCATAATATCGACGACACCCGGGGGGCGTCCCGTCCGGTTCATAGCATTCTGCTGGGCGCGGATATTCCGATCGTGGAGCATATGACCCGCCTCAGGGACCTGCCCGAAACAGGCTTCAGGTTCTTTGCCGTCCCTGTCAAGGTGAAGGGCATGGGCACCTTTCCGGTGCGGGCTTTTGGCCTGGTTGAAAATAGTTGATAATATTCTAATATATTAATATGATGATCGCCCTTTCCAACAGCTTACTTTAATAAGCTGATCCAATGAATCAAACAATAGGAGTAGGACGATGTCTAAATATCTCATGAGTATTGTTGTTTCTCTGTTCGCCTTTATGTGCATCCTGGTCACCCCCGCGCTGTCGGCGGAGCGGGTTTATGATAACGGGTCCGTGTGGTATGTGTCTTTTGTCCGGACCAAGCCGGGAAAATACAATGATTACCTGGCTGATCTGAACAATGTCTGGCGCAAATATATCGAGGCTCAGATGAAGGACGGCGATATTCTGTCCTATAAGATGCTCAATGTCGCGGCGCGCCGGCAGAATGAATCCGATCTGGTGCTGATGGTGGAGTTCAAAAACTGGGCGACATTCGATCGGGGGAATGAATATTTCGAGGATCTCGCCAAGAAAATCCAGGGGTCGGTCGACAAGTCCACCCAGGCCAATATCGACCGGGAGGCCCTGCGGACCCTGAATGGCAATGTCATCCTTCAGGAAGTAAAATTCATCAAATGACGGAGATATAAAAATTACGGAAGGTTTCTCAAAAGATTTGAGAAGCCTTCCCTGTAAGTGGGATAGGTCAGCGCCACGCCGAGTTCCTGCTTGATCCGTTGGTTGCGCACCCGCTTGCTTTCCGAATAAAAGCTTTTCATCAGGGGTGAGGCGTCAACATTTTCAATATCCAGCGCCGGCAGGCGGGGGCGCTCCAGAAGATCGCAAAGATAATCAATGATTTCCTGGGCCGAGGTCGGCAGGTCATCAACCACATTGTAGCTGCGTCCCGGATGGGGGGCGCGCCATGAGGCGATCAGGACCTGGACAATATCCGCAATATGGATGCGGGAGAAATACTGTCCCTCCTTGACGATTTTGCGCAATTTGCCGTTGAGCAGGCCCTCGAGCTGGCCGCGGCCGGGGCCGTAAATGCTGCCGAGCCGGAAAATATGGACCGGCAGACCGTGGTCGCGAAACAGTCCGAGCCAGTCCTGTTCGGCCTCGAGCCGCAGGCGGCCGCGGGCGGATGTCGGGGCGGGGGCGCTGTCATCGTCAACCCAGTCGCCTTTACGGTCGCCGTAAATGCCGGTGGTTGACAGATAACCGATCCATTTCAGATTTTTCAGCCGGGCGATATCCCGGGCATGATGATATAAAACCGGATCGCCGTGGGCTTCCCGGGGGGGGATGGAAATCAGCATATGCGTGACATCGGCCAGCCGCCCGCCGGCGTCCTCCAGCGGCCGGTCGCCGTCAAAGAGATAGTGCGCGACATCGCCCGTCGGCGCTTCGGTCAGGCGGCGGCGGGTGCCGGCAAAGGTCCAGTTGTCATCCGGTTGCCGCCGTAGCTGTTCAATGAGATGGGTGGCGCAATAGCCAAGGCCAAAACAGAATAATTTCCGCGTCATGGGTCACTCCAAAAACTGTCGGGGAAAATTCACAGGATTCTTTCAGGGTCATTTCCCAAACAGCGCCATGTTTTTGCCGGACAGGGGTATTATCGTCCATTGATATTAGATGAATTTAAGGTCATAGTCGCCATTATGAAAGAAATATATTGTTATTTAGGCGGGATGCTGCTGATTTTGACGGCGGCCTTGCCGGCGCGGGCCGCGGAAAGCGATGCGGACAAATATCAGCAGTGCATGAGCCTGCTGGAAAAGAGCGGCGCCGAGGCGGTGGCCTATGCTGACAGATGGACCGTCAGCGGCTTTGGCGGCGTGCCTGCCGGGCATTGCAAGGCGCTCGGCCTTTTGGCCATCGGCAAGCCGGCAGAGGCGGCGAAATTGCTGGAAAAACTGGTCGATGATATGGCGATTGGCGGCGCGGCGGATGTGGCGGAACGGGCGAAGCAGGCGCGCCTGACCGTGCAGCTTAACATCCAGGCGGCGCTGGCCTGGAAGGCGGCGGGTGACGTCGATAAAGCCTATATGGCCTATAGTTCGGCCCTGTCGGGGGTGACGTCCAAGGGATCATACGACGGTAATCCGGCCCTGTTGCATGAATTATATCTCGAACGGGGCACGCTGCAGATCCGGCGCGGGCAATATAGGGCGGCGGCGGCGGACCTTACCCTGGCGATCGAACAGGATGATCGCGGCTTTGAAGCCTATCTGCAACGGGCCAAGGCCTACCGCAAGAAGCGGGATTATCTGAAAGCCGGAATTGATCTGAAGATCGCCGGAAAAATCGCCGCGGATCATCCCGACATTCTGCTGGAACAGGGGATCCTTTATCGGGCGCAGAACCGCAAGCTGGAAGCGGGGCGGGTCTGGCGGAAGATTATCACGCTTTATCCCGGATCGGAAACGGCGACAATTGCCGCGACCAATATCGACCTACTGTCGGTGGAGTGAGGACTTGTCCTGCAACCGCCTCATTCGTGACATAATTGTCCGGCACCCTGCTTCTGTTGCTTAATCAACTATATTAAAATATCAAATATGAGGAGATTTCCATGAAACTTTCACCAAAACTGCTGGTTGCGCTTATGGCGGCGGCCTCTTTCGCGATGACGCCGGCCGTCAGTCACGCCGGGGAAAAAGGCAAACAGAAAAGAGCCGAAATGATGATGAAGAAAGACGCCAAAAAAGGCGAAATGGCGGCCCATAAGGAAGAAATGAAGGCGAAAAAAGAAGCCAAAAAGGCCGAAAAGGAAATGAAGAAAGCGGCGAAAAAGGCGGAAAAGGCCGAAAAGAAAGCCGAGATGAAGGCCAAAAAGAAAGCGCTGGCGGACGACGATTAATCACTTTTGGCGGAATTAAGCAAAGGGAGGCCTTATCGCCTCCCTTTTTTGTCGCTGCTAACCCCATTCCTGGCGGACGGCAGGGTCGGTTTCGGCGGGGTGATGTTTTTCTTTCAGGGCCCGCCACTGGTCCGGCTGGCATAATTGGGACAGGGCCCAGACGGCCATCGCCCGGACATGGGGCGAGGGATCCCGCAGCCGGGCTTCCGCCTTGGGAATCAGACGGGTGCTGCCGCTGTTGCCGATGGCGATCAGGACGTTGCGGATGAAATAATCCCGGCCGATGCGTTTGATCGGCGAGCCGGAAAAGACCTGGCGGAAGGCGGCGTCATCGAGCTCCACCAGGTCGCCAAGCGCCGGATAGCTGAGTTCAATCCGCGGCAGATAGGCCGGTTCCGCCAGCTTGCGGGCGTATTTGTTCCATGGACAGACCGCCAGGCAGTCATCGCAGCCATAGATGCGGTTGCCCATCGGCGCCCGGAATTCCCGCGCGATATGGCCCTTGTATTCGATGGTCAGATAGGAGATGCAGCGCCGGGCGTCCAACTGGTTCGGCGCGGGAAAGGCCGCGGTCGGGCAGATGTCGAGGCATTTGCGGCAGGAGCCGCAATGATCGCTCTCCGGCGCGTCCGGCGCGATCTCAAGGGTGGTGAAGATGCTGCCGAGGAACAGCCAGGAGCCATAATCCCGGCTGACCAGATTGGTATGCTTGCCCTGCCAGCCAAGCCCGGCCTTGGCCGCCAGCGGCTTTTCCATCACCGGCGCCGTATCGACGAAGACCTTGACCTCGGCGTCAAAGCGGCGATACAGATCGCGGGCCACCTGTTTGAGCTTTTTCTTGACCACATCATGATAATCCTTGCCCTGGGCGTAAACGGAAATATTGCCCCGGTCCGTCAGGGTGAGATTTTCCAGCGGATCATGGTCCGGCGCGTAATTCATGCCGAGCAGGATGACGCTGTTGACCTCGGGCCAGAGGCTGCGGGGGGCGCTGCGGCGATCGGCCTTTTCCTGCATCCAGGCCATGTCGCCGTGGCGTCCGAGGTCAAGGAACTGCCGGAAATGGCGCGCGTTGGGATCAAGGCCGTCGGGGGTGGTGAATTTGACGATGTCAAAGCCCGCCGCTTGCGCGACGCCGGCGATATGGTCCCGTGGTGTTGGTTTTTCCGTCATCAGGTCAGAAATCAAGATTCTTGTAATGGGACGCCGGCGGCAATCCGGCAATCAGGTCTTTGAGCAGCGGACGGAAAGAAGGCCGCGACTTGATCCGGGCGTACCAGTCCCTGGCCCCCTCAAAATCGCTCCACGGCACATCGCCGAGATAATCAATGCAGGACAGGTGGGCGGCGGCGGCAATATCGGCATAGGACAGTTCCTGGCCGCCAAGCCAGTTGCGCCGTTCCGCCAGATATTCAATATATTTCAGATGCTGTTTGATGTTGATGGCGGCGCAGCGCATGTTGCCGGCTTCGGGCACGCCAAGCTTGAGAAAGCGCTTCATGACCTTTTCGGTGACCAGCAGGGCGGTGACTTCCTCGTTGAATTTGACGTCAAACCATTCAATCAGCCGCCGGACCTCGGCCCGTTCATCCGGGGTTCTGCCGAGCAGCGGGACCTCGGGGCCGGTTTCTTCGAGATATTCGCGGATGGCGTAGGCGCCGCTTAACACGAGGCCGTTCTCCCGCACCACGACCGGCAGGCTTCCCGCCGGGTTGAGGGCCAAAAACTCACGCCGCCTGGCCCACGGCAATTCCAGGGTCAGTTCAAAATCCACATGTTTCTCCGTCATCGCGATGCGGATGGCGCGGGAGAAAGGGGAAAACCAGTAATGATATAATTTATTCATGAATCGGATTTTACAGAAAGCCGTGAACAATGTCCTAGAAAAAATTGCCGGCCAGCCCAAGTATTTCGTCTTTTTACCCGAGGGTCATCAGGATCATTAATATAATAGTTGAATAACTGTTTAAATATTTGTAATATGAGGTATGGAGAAATTAACTGAAGATGACGCCACGGAGCTGGCGGAGATATTTCACCTGCTGGGCGACGCCAGCCGGTTGCGGATTGTGTACGCCTGCCTGGGAGAGCCGGTCAACGCCGGGGCGCTGGCGGCGGGGCTGGGCCTGAGCGCCTCGCTGGTCAGCCATCATCTGCGGTTGTTGAAGGCGGCCCGGATATTGGCCAGCGAGCGCCGCGGGCGCCAGATATTCTATTCTGCGGCGGATGATCATATTCGCGATATGGTGCGCGACATGGCGGTTCATATCAAGGAAGAACATGGCGAGGGATGAAGATGATGGAGGAAATTTATGTCCGGCTGTTGTGATTATGACGATATTGATCAGTCGGCCTTGCGGGTCCGGTCCTTTCGCCGGGCCCTGTGGCTGGTTTTGCTGATCAACGGCGTCATGTTCGTCGCCGAGTTCAGCAGCGCCTTTTTTGCCGGTTCGGTGGCGTTGCAGGCGGATGCGCTGGATTTCCTCGGCGATACGATAACCTATGGGATTACGCTGATGGCGATGGGCTATTCCTTGCGCGTCCGGGCGTCGGCCGCCCTGTTCAAGGGCCTGAGCCTGGGCGTTCTGGGGATCTGGGTCTATGGTCAGACGCTATATTATCTGCTCAAGGGGCAGGTTCCCGCCTATGAGATTATGGGGCTGATGGGCATGATCGCCTTTTCGGCCAATGTGGTCAGCGCGCTTCTGCTCTATCGCTATCGGGTCGGCGACAGCAACATGCAGTCTGTCTGGCTCTGTTCGCGCAATGACGCCATCGGCAATCTGGCGATCCTGCTGGCGGCTTCCGGGGTGTTTGCCACCGGCGCGGGCTGGCCCGACTTTATTGTGGCGACGATCATGGCCACGCTATCGGTGACGGCGAGCTACCGGATTATCCGGCTGGCCTGTCGTGAACTGACATCCGAACCCGCCGCGGAATATGGGGGGGCTTTAAAGAAAGGGAAATCCCCTGATCCGGCGCGTGATCAGGGGTTTGGCGGTTAAATAAGCGACGTATCGGCGGCTGTCGGCAGGTCTTCTTCCAGAATGGCGATATTGACGGCGTAGGACACCTCGCCTTCATCCTCATCCCGATAGACAACCCCCAGAAATTCACCGTCAAAATGCAGTTCCATGCTGCCGTCTTTCTGATTGCCGGGGTTGAGGTCAAATTTGCTCGTCTCGAATTTGTCGTTCAAATATTTGCGCAGACGCATCACTTCCGTTCTGTTCATTCCAGTTCCTCAAATAATCTTTCCAGTTTGGGTAAATAGGGCTTAAGGGTTTCCTGATCGGTTTTGTCGCTCCGGGATAAATTATCCATCATTGTCATGGTCTGGTGCAGATTGGCCAGAAGCTGTTTTTTCATTTCCGGCGACAGATATTCGTTCTTTTCAATCTCGGCCATGCTTTGGCGCATTTCCTGTTTCTGCTCCGGCGTCATTTCCTGGCTTATATTCAGCGAAATATAGGCCTTCATCACCCGGTCGCCGACATTTGCCCAATGTTCGGTGGAGGAAAAACCGGCGTCACGGATGATTGTTTTGAACTCGCCGTAAGCCTCGTGATCCTTTATCCGGGCCAGCGACCGGCTCATGGGGGAGAAATCCCGGCCGGTCATATTATTGGCGGCCCCGTCAGGGTCTTCCTCCATGTCATATTTTTTCGCCAGTTTCTGCAGCGGTTTCATGGCGTCCATAAAATGCTCAATATCAGCGCCGGTTAGCGGCGAGTTGGCGGCGAAACTATTTCCGGTGAGGGGGGTGAGCAGCAATAAAAACCCGATGCCCAGAATGATGGTTCTTGTCATGATGCGCTCCCATGCGTCAAGATTTGAAGCCGGTCTTTATATTTTTGGCAAAGACCCTTTTATTGGTTTAGTCAATAAAGGGTGTTCCGGTCAATAAAATAAGGCAAATTAATGCTCGCTCCATCCTGAATCCATCCTGGGAAAGTTTCATTTTGGGACAATTTCAAGGCGCAACTTTGTTAAAATTTTATCTTTAAGTTTCGGTTTACATTTTTCCCCTATAGTGATTCGCGAAGATAAAAAAAGGCGGCATTCAATCAGGGCTTAAGGGTTGAGTGTCGTTAAAAAAGTCAGCAGTGAACAGGTAAGGAGATTTTACGTGAATAAGGTATTGGGAAAAATTTGTTTAAGCATTTCAGCAGCCGTAGTACTTTCCCTGGTTGGGACTTTGGGCTTGTCCGCAAGCGCCAAGGCCGGGGACATTAAGGACTGGCAGGTCAAAATTGTCAAACTGGTCGCCAAGAAACAGGTCTATCCGCGGGCGGCGATGCGCAAGGAACTTGAAGGCCGGGCGAAGGTGCGGATCAATATTGACCGCGAGGGCAATATTGTAAAGCATGAAATACTTTCCCCGACCGGCCTCGAGGTCTTCGATAACGAAATCCCGAAACTGATTGACCGGATCAATCCATTGCCGTCTCCTCCGGATGCCTTGTCTGATGATCAGCTTTCCTTTGTGCTGCCCTTGTCCTGGGTTATTCGCTAGGGGCGCAGGATCGCAAGGCGGAGGAGGCCGTGTTATGGGAGCCAACATCAAGACGACCCAATTTGACTGGGTCGTCTTTTTTGCTTGCCCTTTCCGTCAGAAATCAATATGACCGCTTGACGTGCATAAAGCTTTGCCAAACGAGCGAATATCTTTATATTACCCCGTAATTATCATATTGTTTCAGGGAAATGGAAAATTCCCGTAGGAGGTTAAATGACACAGCCTTTGATGCCGATGGCGACAGCCGTCTGGTTAGTTGACAACACAAGTCTTTCATTCAGGCAGATTGCCGAATTTTGTCAGTTGCATGAATTGGAAGTACAGGGGATTGCCGATGAGCAGGTGGCGCAGAATATTGTCGGACTCGACCCGATCGCCAATGGTCAACTGGCCTGGGAAGATATTGAGCGGTGTCAGAATGATGCCGCCGCCAGCCTGAAGTTGCGCAAGGATGAAATTCCGGCCAAGACCCGCTCCGGCGGCGCGCGCTATACCCCTGTTTCCAAAAGACAGGAAAAGCCGGACGCCATCGCCTGGTTGCTGAAACATCATCCGGAACTGACCAATGCGCAGATTTGCCGCCTGGTGGGCACAACGAAGCCGACAATTGTCGCCATCCGGGAACGGACCCACTGGAATATGAGCGAGATCAAGCCGGTTGATCCCGTATTGTTGGGATTGTGCAAGCAGGTGGAGCTCGATGCGGCAGTGAAAAAGGCGGCGCCGCCCGTGGAAGCGACGGAAGAAGCCGAAGCCGCGGCAGAGACCCCGGGTGACGCCAACGCAGAAGAGGCGCCTGAAGATGTGACTGAAGTTTCGGCGGAGAAAGAATAATATCTGGCCAGACGCAGGATCAGGCGTAAGACCAAGACCGACGAGGATGTTTCAGGGGCAGGTGTGGGGATGCAAGGAAGAAAGCGGATGAGTGGCGGGCAAATAAAAAGGTCCCCGTTTGGGGACCTCTGGTTGTGATGGGAAACTGTTAACCGGTTTGTCTAAATCGTTCCATCTCATCTTTAAGCTTCAGTTTTTCCTTTTTCAGTTCGTGGAGCATGACGCTGTCTGGGGAAGGTCTGTGTTCCTCTTGGAGGATGATTTCATCGAGTTTTTGATGTTTTTCTGAGAGTGCTGCAAGATGAGCTTCTACGTGCATATTTACTTCTCCTGTTTGGAAGGATTTAGAACCTGAAGTAAACCATAAAAAACCGCTGCTGTCACGAGAATCCGTCAATTCTCGTTAAATACCGGCATTGTTTGAATGATTATTTCATTCCGTTGTATGAAAATTTTAAGGGCCCTGTCGCATGGGTGAAAACAAGAAAAAAATCATTGTCGGCATATCCGGCGCATCGGGAATCTGTTACGGCGTCCGCTTGCTGGAGCTCCTGAAACAGGCCGATGTCGAAAGTCATCTGGTCATGTCCCGTTCCGCCAGGGTGACCCTTGGCTATGAGATGGACCTGAAGGTCGCCGACGTCGAGGCGCTGGCGGATCATATACACAAACCCGACGATATTGGCGCCGCCATCGCCAGCGGGTCGGTGAAAACCAGCGGCATGATGATTGTGCCCTGTTCGATCCGCTCCATGTCGGAAATCGCCACCGGCGTGACCTCGACCCTGCTGACCCGGGCGGCGGACGTGGTGCTCAAGGAACGGCGTAAACTGGTCCTGATGGTGCGGGAGACGCCGCTGCATACCGGCCATTTGAGGACGATGACCCGCCTGTCCGAAATGGGGGCCATCATCGCGCCGCCGGTGCCCGCCATGTATGCGAAACCGCAAAATCTGCAAGAGATGATCGATCATACATTGGGCCGGCTGCTTGATTTGTATGATATTGATATGCCGCAAGTGCGCCGCTGGAAATCGGATCAGGGGGAAACCGGTTCAGGGGGAGAATGAAATTACCCCCTCCACGGGCAGAATTATGAGGTCAGATTCCCTGAAATATGCTATATAAAATATCCGCCAAAAGCGATGACGCCGGCCGGATGATCGAATGGATATACGACTGATATGACAATGGATGACAGTGAGATTGCCGAGAAAATTCAGGAATTGGTTGTGCAGCACCGGGATCTTGATGCGGCGATTCAGGCGCTGGTGGAAAGCGGGAAATCCGATGTGCTGCAAATTCAGCGTCTGAAGAAGCGGAAGCTGCTCCTTAAGGATAAAATCACCCAGCTGGAAAATGATCTTCTGCCCGATATTATCGCCTGATCCGGGCAGGGTTTAGTCCTGCTTTAACAGTTTTTTATGCGCATACATATTCTGGTCCGCCTTGTCCAGGGCCTGATCGGCGCTTTCCGTGCCCATCAGCGGACAAACGCCATAGGCGACATGAAGCTTGATTTCATTGCCTTCCCAGATGAGAGGGTTTTTGCCCAGGGCGTCAATCAGGGACTGGGCCTTTGCGCGCGCGTGCTTTGCCGACGCCTTGGGCAGAATGACGCCAAACTCATCGCCGCCCAGACGGCCGACAATGTCAGAATCGCGCAGATTCTGCATGATGATATTCGCCATATGGGTCAGCGCGGCGTCCCCCGCCGAATGGCCGTAGGTGTCGTTGATCATCTTGAGATCATTGAGATCGAGATAGATCAGGGAGCTGTTGATGCCATACCGCTGGGAATAGGAAATCATCCGGGTCATTTCCCGGACAAAGGCCCGGCGATTGGAAATGGCGATCAGGCCGTCGAGGTCGGCAAGCTTTTCAAGTTCGGAAATTTTGCGGTGGGCCAGTTCCAGTTCCCGGCGCATGCTGTCGACTTCCGCCATCAGGGACATGATCGCGGCCTGGACCTTGCTGGTCATCTCCTCAGGGGGAATGCCCAGAATACTTGTCGGGTCCTGAATATCGTGAATACCGCTTGCCGCCGACAAAGCGATTTTCGCTTTTTCAACCGTTTTTCGGCGTATTGGTCCCGCTCTGCTTGTTGGGCCGGTTGTCGGTACTCTCATAATGTTAAACCTGATAACCCTTTATATAGTATATAACTGGGCCATAATAACATAATTTGGTATATTTACCAGCCAGTCTTATACTCTTTCCCTGATAGATATGACAGAAGGCTTGCGCTGGCAATAGGGATCGTTATAATCCGCGACTTTCCTTGAGATGCCGATGTGGGCCCGTAGATCATCCGGGGGATGCGGAAAATTCAGGGAAAGGCGATTATCATTGACTTGAAAATGGAATTGGGGGCATGGGAATGAGAATGGGAATGGAAAAATGAGTGAGCGTAAACCCGTTGTCGGCGTCATCATGGGCAGCCAGTCGGACTGGGACACCATGAAGCATGCAACTGATATGCTGGATCAGCTTGGGGTGGCCCATGAGGCGAAAATTATATCCGCTCACCGGACGCCGGAACGGCTTGTCGATTACGCGCAATCCGCATCCGCGCGCGGCCTGAAGGTGATTATCGCCGGCGCCGGCGGGGCGGCGCATTTACCGGGCATGACGGCGTCGATGACCTGTCTCCCGGTGCTGGGCGTGCCGGTTGAAAGCAAGGCGTTAAAAGGCATGGACAGCCTGTTGTCGATCGTGCAGATGCCGGGCGGGATTCCGGTCGGAACCCTGGCGATCGGCAAGGCCGGGGCCAAAAATGCCGGCCTGATGGCGGCGTCGATCATCGCCCTTATGAACGAACAGGTGGCGGGGAAGCTTGACGCCTGGCGCCGGGCGCAGACGGAAGCGGTTGCCGCCGAACCTGTCGATTAACAATTTACGGAAAACGGATCATGCTCAAGCTCGCTCCCGGATCGGTTATAGGTATGCTCGGCGGCGGGCAGCTTGGCCGGATGCTGGCCATGGCCGCGGCCCAGCTTGGCTATCACACCCATGTTTACTGCCCGGATGACCGCAACCCGGCGGAACAGGTCACCGACCGGATCAGCCGTAAAGAATATGACGATGAAGAGGCGCTGATCGCCTTTGCCCGATCGGTCGACGTGGTGACGTATGAATTTGAGAATATTCCGGTGGCGACGGTCGAGTTGATGCGGAAATATGTGCCGGTTTTCCCCAGTGCCCGGGTGCTGCAGGTGTCTCAGGACCGGCTTTACGAGAAACAGTTCCTCAACGATATTGGTATCGGGACGGCCCCTTATGCCGGGGTTGCGACAGAATCCGAGGCGCGGGCGGCGTTGCGGGACATCGGTTATCCGGCGGTGCTGAAAACCCGGCGTTTCGGTTATGACGGCAAGGGTCAGGCCATGGTGCGGCGCGCGGAGGACTTGGCGGAAGCCTGGGCCAGTCTGAAATCAGACGCGGTGATTGTCGAGGGCTTTATTTCCTTTGATATGGAGATTTCGGTTCTCGCCGCGCGGGGTCAGGACGGCGAGATCAAATGCTTTGATCCGGCGGAAAATATCCATAAAAATCATGTTCTTGACCTGTCGATCGCACCGGCCCGCATTGAGCCGGAATTGCGGCAGCAGGCGGTGGGGATCGCCAGCCAGATTGTGGCGGAGCTCAATTATGTCGGCGTGCTGGCGGTGGAATTTTTTGTCTCCGCCACCGATCCGCTTTTCCGGGTCAACGAGATTGCGCCACGGGTCCACAACAGCGGCCACTGGTCGATCGAAGCCTGTCCGACCAGCCAGTTCGAGCAGCATATCCGGGCCGTTTGCGGCCTGCCTCTGGGCGATACCACCCTCTACGCGCGGGCGGAGATGAAAAATCTGATTGGCGATGAAATTCGCGATATGGAGCTTTATCTGAAAGATCCGGACGCCAATGTTCATCATTATGGCAAGATGCAGGTGCGCCCCGGCCGTAAAATGGGCCATGTCACCCGCCTTTTCCCCCACAGCAGGTAACCGCGGATTAGAGCAAAGTCATAATAGAAACTTCAGGGTATGATTTCAGCCTCATGTTCGCCATGCCCTCTCAGGTCATGGCCAACGGTCATTCCTGCCGCTCTTTTCACCTCATTCCCGCTGCTCCTTTCACCTTATTCCCGCGCAGGCAGGAATCCAAAATCTCTTTAATAACCATATGGTTATGAAAATTTCACCAGCAGTTTTCTGGATCCTCGGGGCAAGCCCGGGGATGAGGAGGGGGGCTGGTAAGGAAGCTTTGTCGGCAGTAAAAAAAGCCCCTGAAATCAAACAGGGGCTTTCAGGGTATTCAGGGCCGTGGGAAGCGCCCTGATATGCATGGGTTTCGTCAGGCTGAAAAGCGGCGGCGCCACAACAGGACGCCAAAGGTGAAGGCGAGTAATCCGGCCATTTCCGGCTCGGGGACCGTTGTCGTGCAGCAGCTGAGCTTGGAGGAGCCTTCCCGGTTGTTGCCATCCCAGACGCTGGTCAGGCGGGCGGTCATGAAATCCGGCATATTGATCGGCATGAAGGTCATCTGATCGAGGCCGCCGACTTTGGTGATGTCAAAGACGACGCTTCGGACATCAAATTTATTGTTGCCAATCCCCTGAGCGCCAAATTCAAAACCGACATCGAAATGGTCTATGGGCGTGGTTTTATTGTCTCCGCCTCCGACGCTGACAACATTATTGAAGTCTACTTCGCTGGTAAAGGTCGGCGTAATGGCGTTGCCGGTGATATTTTCAACCGCGGAAACAAATGAAAAGCTCAGGTCAGTGGGGCCAATGATTGATTCATTGACATGAAAGAACAGGCCCCGCAGATCGCCGAATTTGGTCAAATCCGGTTGATCAACCGTAAACCGCAATGTGTCAAGGCTTTGCTGATGAACCGTGACCTGGACAGCGGCGGGATCGCCGGTAAAAGGCGTCAGATCGAAAACAAAATCGGCGGCAGTCGCGCCGAGGCTCCCCGCGGCCCAGAGACAGACGCCCAGGCAGGCGGAAACGGGTTTTGATGCCTTCGCATATGAAAAAATACGCTTCATATTTATCCTCTCTTGCCCTCTTCACTCGGGATTATTTGTTTCACGGCGGTCACCAGCTGTTCCGGGTATTTTACAAAAAACACCTTAAATGATTATAGTTTAGATAGTAAGCAAAAATCATGCCTGAATTGAAAAATTCTTAATTTGTAAAGCATTAGCGAAAAAGGCGAAAAAAGGATATTAAGATTCTGTAAAGAAAACCGACTCTTTTTGTAATTTATGTAAGCTGACTGTCCCATTCTGGGGCGGCGGGAAAGATGGGGCCAGCGAAGGAGCATGATGGTTGAGGCCGGCGGGAATTTTTGCTCACTCCCGGGGATACCTCAGATGGCTGAGGCCCTTCCAGAAATCCGGCAGGTTACGTTTCAGTTTCTCGATCTGGTCGTTGACCTGGGCCCTGGTTTTTTCAAACGTCATAACATCGCTGATTCGGCGGTCGAGGAACGCCCAGGTCGCGGCATGGTCTTCCGTTTCGTCATTGAGCCAGTAGAGCAGGGTCGAGCTATAGACGGCGGACAGGGTCAGGCGTTTGGTGTAATAATTGAAATCCGTTGACGGGTCGCGGGCGCATTTCCACATCAGATCGACCGTCCGGCAGAGTATCTTCAGTCCCAGGGCGCTGTTGAGCGGCAGGGCGAGATAGGTGACCGCACTGCGGGCGACTTCGCGGATCTCCTGTTCGGCTTCGATGCGGGCGCGGACCAGTTCGGTTATTTTGTCCCTGATTTTCATATCCCGCAACCGCTCATCCGGGCAGGCGGCGACCATTTTTTGGTCATGAAGCTGCGCCAGCAGGTCAATCATGTCCTGGGCGCCGCCGGGAAAGGCCAGCCGCGCCAGCGCCGGGTCAAGGCCGAGATCCCGCGCCGCAAGGGTCAATATGCGGTCGGTCCAGCCGTCAAAAGGAACATGGTCGAGGGCCGCTTCCAGCAGCGGCTCGCGCAGGTCGTCGGGAATATCCGTTGCCTTTTGCCGGGTTGTTTTTTGCTTTTTCGTCGTCATTATATTATTATGCCAGTGAGCCCCCACGGGGTAAAGCGCTTTCCGCCGGAAGCATAAATTTACCGATTATCAGGATTTTTTTGATAAAAGACTTCACAAGCGGGAAGGCTTTTGCTAGAAGTCACTGCCCTGCCGAGTCTTTTGCTCTTTGGGGTTGTTTTTAACATTTTACCTAGAAAGGAGTGTGACAGACCAATGCAGGTTTCTGTCCGCGACAATAACGTAGACCAGGCTCTTCGCGCGCTGAAGAAAAAATTGCAGCGTGAAGGCGTCTATCGTGAGATGAAGATGCGTCGTTTCTTTGAAAAGCCTTCTGAAAAGAAAGCCCGTGAAACAGCCGCAGCCGTCAGACGTGCGCGCAAGCTTGATCGTAAACGTATGGAACGCGACGGTATCGTTTAAGACGTTTCGTTTGTTTTCCCAAAAGGCCGTCCTCATGATTTTGAGGTGCGGCTTTTTTAATATATAGTAATCAAAAGAGTATAAAATATAGGGACAAGATGATTGAAATTGTGGAGATCCGGCAGATCACATTCGCGCAATGGGTCGGGTTATTCAAGCGCTATGCGGAATTTTATCAGGTGTCGTTAACGGAGCGGCAACTGCAAACCGTCTGGCAATGGCTCAACGGCCATGACACCGAGCTTCGGGGGCTTGCCGCCCTTGTCGATGGCGAGCCCAGGGGCATTATACATTATCGCAGTTTCCTGCGCACGCTGGACGGCGAAGTGGGGGTTTTTCTCGATGATATTTTTGTCTGCCCTTCCGTGCGCCGGATGGGCGTCGGCAAGGCGCTGCTGCAAAAGCTGGAAAATATCGCCATGGCGCAGAATTGCACCGTGATACGCTGGATCACGGCCGCGGATAACCGGGGGGCGCAAACCTTTTATGATCAATTCGGCAAGAAAACCGGCTGGATAACCTATGACCATAAAATGAGCGGTGAAGATGGTCACGAAAGAAAATAACACGGGATTCGAACAGCTTGGCAGGCTTGTCGCGGGGATCGAGATTCCACCGTTTGTCGCGGGCCTGAAGTGGCGCGGCGGCGACCTGCAGACCATGCGCAATACGGTGCTGGGGCCGGCCCTGCCGCTTTTCTCAAGCGATTGCCGGCGGGTTTCTTTCGATCTGGGCGAGGGGCGAGGCCTGAGCGCCGCTTTGCATGCCTCTTCACAGGCGAATTCCCTGCCCCTGATGGTGATCATCCATGGGCTGACCGGCAGTGAGGAATCGCCGAATGTGGTTTCCGCCACGGCTTATTTCACGACCCTGGGCTATCCGGTGTTGCGGCTTAATCTGCGCGGCGCCGGACCTTCTGCGGCGACCAGTTATGGACCCTATCATGGCGGCCTGACCGAGGATCTGGAAAAAGTCATTGAGCAGCTTCTGCCGCGGCGCTATGGCCTGGGTATTGTGCTTTATGGTATCTCTCTGGGAGGGAACATGATGTTGAAATATCTGGGCGAGAAGGGCGGCGCGGCGAAAATCAGGGCGGCGATCGGCGTCAGCGCCCCGCTAAGCCTCAAAGCGGTCCAGGCGCGTCTGAGGGAGAGGCGCAACCGCATGTATCATAATTATCTGCTGCTGGGTCTGAAAAAAGCGGCGCGCAATGTGGCGGAATATTATGAAAAGGAACTGATCGACAGGGCCCAGGCCGCCCGATCAATCTATGAATATGATGACGGTTTTGTCGCGCCGGCCCACGGCATGTCCGGGGCGGAGGAATATTACGCCCGTCATTCGGCGGGTAAATTTCTGTCCGGAATCCGGGCGCCGACTCTGCTGATCCACGCCCGCAATGACCCGTGGATTCCTGTTGACGGCTATACTCAGCAGTCCTGGCCTGATCAGGGGGCGATCAGCCTGCTGCTCGCCGAGGACGGCGGTCATGCGGGCTTTCATGGCGCCGATCATAATATCCCCTGGCATGACCGGGTGGCGGCGCTCTATCTGAAGACGGTCCTGACAGAGGACGGGGAGGCGTAACCCATGGCGACTTGTCGAATAGCCCTGGTCGGGGCGCTGATTTTCCTGCTGGCGGCCTGCGGCGGCAGCCCGGCGATGCAGTTGTTGAAGAAAAATCATAACGAGCTGATTATTCCGGCGGATTTCGGCGTCTGCAAGGGCTATGGCTGCCGTTATTATCTGAAGACCGGCCTGACGCCGGCGGAATGGGAACGAATCGAGGCCCTGTTCGGCGCCGGTGTGGAAACGCCGGCGGCGGAACGGGACGTGATCAAACGAGCAATCGCGCTGTTCGAGCGATTTGTCGGGCCGAAAACCGGCACCGATTCGGATGACGCCGGGGCGCAGATCATCAATTTCTCAACCCGGGATCAGATGGATTGCATCGACGAGGCTTTCAACAGCTCGACCTATCTATACCTGCTGCGCAAGGCGCGGCTGATCCGCCATCACACCCTGGGCAAACCCCTGCGCCGGGGCAATTATTTTGACCGCTGGCCCCACAACACGGCGACCATTCATGAAATCGGCCGGCCGCCGGTCATCAACGGCGAAGGCCATTATGTGGTCGATTCATGGTTTCACGTCAACGGGGCGGAGCCGGAAATTGTCCCGGCGCGGCAATGGTCCAAGGGCTGGTCGCCGGACAAGAAATAATCCGCGGCTTGGCGGCCGAATATGGTTAACGAAACGCTTGTTCAGCGGGGAATGTCGTCCGGCTATGGTGTTCACAAGAAGTTGAATGGGCGATAACGGCTTCTAACGACTTGATATTTACAATATTGTCCTATAATCTGGCGCCCGCGCAATGCTGATGTGGATTTAGTCAAAAGGTGGGGGCCATGTTTCATCCGAAAGAAAAAATACTTTATTCGTCATGCGGTCGGGGATTCGCCGCATCCCATATCTGTACTGATGCGATAAAATACAGCTATTCCTACTGGAATGGCGCCGCCGTGCAGGGCGCGATGCCGAAAATGTCTCGTTTCGATCCGGTTCAGATGTCATTTCTATTGAAAAATATTATGATGATTGGCGTTGAATACAGCCCTCCCGCAGTGCGATTTAAAATCAGGGTCATGGGAACCTCCCTTGTGGAATGTTATGGGTTTGAGGGAACCAACCGTTATGTGGAAGACTGCCTGGATCCGAAAACCTGCACCCTTTTCAAGAAAGGCCTGCTCCATGTTGTCGAAAGTTCTGAACCGCTTCTGGTTCGTAAGACGTTGCCTGAGAATGAAAGAGGGTATAAAAGTTGTGAAAGCATTTATTTGCCCTATGGCTGTGATCAGGGCAAGGTGGGTAAGGTGCTGGTGGTCAAGGAATTCCTGCCGGGTCAGATTTATTAACCGACGCTGCCGGTAAAAACGCCCCGGTAAAAAGGGACGATCAACAATGGTGTTTTGGCTTTTTTTTTGGGGGGGCCGAGTGGATCTCTCCCCCTGGCGCCGGACCGCTTCTTGACAACAGTGATTCGGCGGAACCGCTTTGCGGCAAAGATGATTATTCGGCTTCGACGTTGCTGTCGGAAAAACTCCAGTCCTCGGCGTTTTCCATTTCGGCCATGAACAGATGTTCGGCGGCAATGACGGCTTCCTCTTCGCTCGCGGCGCTGACCGATGAAACCCAGTAAAAAGACCCGCGCTTCAGGTCGCTCTTCAGGGTGACTTTATAGGCTGGCATGTCTTGTCCTTTATGTTGCAGTTTCTTTTCCCTAACCCTAGCGGGACCATCTTGCAAGCGCAAAATGGCTACCGGTGGCGGATTAAAAAAATGGCGCTCTCCAAAAAAAAAGGAGAGGCGCCAAGTCGCAAGGAGGGTTTCGATCAAAAGTTGCCTAAAAATCGCATAATAGGCAACCCTGCATATCCTGTCATAAATATGCAGATCGCGGACGAAGAGGGCTTAAATCTTCATCCGCTGTGATCATACTACTATAGTGATAAATAGGCAAATAGTATTTATTTAGGTTGATTTTATTCAAATTTAAGTCAAATTATTCCCTATTTATAGGATTAGATAGGATTTTCACTTGACAAAGCGGGGGCGACAGGCTATGCTCTTTTACATGATCCGGAAAAGGCCCTTGGGACGGCCGACGGAACAGAAGAGAGCGGGAAGCGACTGAAAAGGGGAGAAGCACGGCGGGAAAAGGAATTTAATCCTCGTTTCGGAGTGCCCCCGTTATTGAACCGTCTTCGGAGGAAGGCGGTTTTTTTATGGGTGGATTCGCGATGGGTGAACGGGGCGTCGCCAAAAGATGGAGCCGGAAAAAGGAACTGATTTTCCTCAGGGTTCTGCAACGGACCGGCAATGTAACGGCCGCCACGCAACAGGCGGAGCTCGACCGTTCACAGGTTTACCGCCGGCGCAATATGGATGCGGATTTTCGCGACAAATGGCGGGACGCCATGGCGCAGGCCCTGGATTATCTGGAAGCATATTTATGGGAAAAAGCCATGGGAAATGACCCCGCCGCCGCCGAAGGCGGCCGGCCGATTGATGACAAGATCGCCATTTTCCTGCTCAAGGCCCACCGGCCGGAAATATTCGGCGACGGCCGGAAGCGTCAAAAGGACAGCGGCGAGGTGAAGCAGCCTTCGCCCCGGGCCTCTCTGATGCGCAAACTTGACCGGATGGCGCAAAATTCCACAGATGAGGACTGAGGCGGACGGGGCCGGATCCCTGGCCGAGGAGATCGCCGGCCTGCCCGCGGCCCGGCGCAGTGAACTGCTGCGGGGCCTGAGCGAGGCGGAATGCGACGCCCTGATTCATGACTGGCGGTTCTGGGCCCGGCCGGGCCAGTTGCCGCCGGAAGGCGACTGGTTCTGCTGGCTGGTGCTGGCGGGCCGGGGCTTCGGCAAGACCCGGATGGCCGTTGAATGGCTGCGCAGCCTGACCGAAGGACAGAGCCCCTGCCGGGCGCCGAAGGGGGCGCCGGAGCGGATCGCCCTGGTGGCCGATACCTTTCTTGACGGGCGGCAGACGATGATCGAAGGCGAAAGCGGTCTTTTGGCGATGACGCCCGATGATTTCCGGCCGGTCTTTGAAAGCACGACCAAGCGCCTGATCTGGCCGTCGGGCATTCAGGCATTTCTCTATTCGGCGGAAGCGCCGGACCAGTTGCGCGGACCGCAGCATCATGTGGCCTGGGCGGACGAACTGGCGAAATGGCGCTATGTGGAGGAAAGCTGGTCCAATCTTCTGCTTGGCCTGCGGCTCGGGGCGCGGCCCCGGGTGGCGGCGACGACGACGCCGCGCAATATTCCGCTGCTGACCAAACTGATCGAAGACCGGTCAACGGCGGTGGTCCGCGGCTCGACCTATGATAACCGGTCGAACCTGCCGGCAAGTTTCCTCAAGCAGGTGGCGGGGCGTTATGAAGGCACCCGCCTCGGCCGACAGGAAATTTACGGCGAAATCCTCAGCGACGTGCCGGGCGCGTTGTGGACCCGGGCCATGCTGGAGGGACTGCGGGTTCGGGCGGTTGAGGATTTTGAACAGGTCATTGTCGCCGTCGATCCGCCGGTGACGACGGGCGAGAAGGCCGATACCTGCGGCATCATTGTGGCGGCGCGGGACCGGCAAAATAACGCGATCATTCTGGAGGATTGCTCGGTTCAGGGCCTGAGCCCGCACGGCTGGGCCAAGGCGGCGCTGGCGGCCTATCATGATTTTCAGGCCGACCGGCTGGTGGCGGAGGTCAATAATGGCGGCGAGCTGGTGGAAAGCCTGCTGCGGCAGATTGACGCCGACGTCAGTTACCGGGCGGTGCGCGCCAGCCGCGGCAAGGTCCGGCGCGCCGAGCCGGTGGCGGCGCTTTATGAACAGGGCCGGGTGCGGCATCGGGGACTTTTCCCGGAACTGGAGGACCAGATGTGCTGCCTGACCAGCGCCGGCCTGAGCGACGGCAAAAGCCCGGACAGGGTTGACGCCCTGGTCTGGGCGGTGACGGAACTGCTGCTGCGGAAAAAGAACCATCCGCAAATAAGACGATTTTAAATTTTTTAAATTTTGCCCGGCTGTCCCAAGCGGCGGGGTGAATTCCGGACGGCGGCCAGGGCGCCGCGCCTGCAAATTTCAGGAAAGCTGTTGAGCAAGAGTGCAGGGCCCGCGGCCCGCTCTGCCGTTCGTCCGGCCTTCAATGGGTTGATATTGAATATTATGTTGAAAATTGACACGATATTAATATCATTGCATATTACTAAGGCGATCAAAGTCATTAACTTGATCTTAATGGTGCGGTTACACAATTGACAAAATTATTGTTGATTACTATATCAGCATATGGAGAAAGATATGACCCGAAAAATTAATGATACTTCACATAACCTCAAAATAGGTTCAAAAAACGCCCTGATCGGCGGTATATTTGCGGGTCTGACAGCGCCAAGTATTTTTTTTACACCTCCCGTTTATGGTAGCCATATTCATCAAAATGGCCTGAACACAGATTTCAGAAATGTGGGTATATATATGCGTTCTGCACTTGGAAAATACCGGCTGGGGGTAAGAAATGAAAAAGTCAAAAAAACGTAAACCTCTAAAAACAGATGGCAAACAACGCCAGGAAATGGTCGGTCAAATATTAGAGGCGGATGAGGAAAATACACCTGAGTTAAGAACAAAATTAAAAGGTTATGACAAATCAGAGCTCATTGAAATTGCTATGTCAGTGCGGGAAACTGTATATCATTCTGGCCCTCTTCCGCCGGCTTCTGAACTCGAAGAGTATGAGCGTATTTGTCCGGGGGCATCAGAACGCATTATAAGAATGGCGGAAGCTGAGCAGGAATTTAGACATACTGAAATTTCAAAAAGTGAAGCCCGGACCTTTGCAGATAGGAAAATCGGCTATTTTCTGGGCGCCGTATTGCTGGCGCTTCTGATTGGTGGCGCGATTACTTGTTTGTATATTGATAAAGAGCAGTATGCGGCCTTGTTTCTGGGTACGGCTGTGTTGTCGGTCATCGGTAAATTCATCCCTGGTGCGATAAGAATTATTAAAGGTAGAAGTGAAAGTGATTAGATTTAGATTCTATCAGGACCGTAATAGAACGACGTAAATTGAAAGTAATTCGGTTATAAGAAATACAAGCAAGCCTCCATTTGGAGGCTTTTTTTTTTGGGAAAATAAAATGGAAATTTTAGACCGCATATTCGGCCGCAAAAATGATCCGGCGGGAACAGAGCGGAAAGAGAGCGCTGTCGCCCATTTTCTTGACGGGGCGGAAAGCCTGTGGCTCGGTCTGACGGCGCCGCGCTGGTCCGGGCGCAATTACCAAAGCCTGGTCGATGAGGGCTATCGCAAGAATGTCATCACCCACCGGTCGGTGCGGATTTTATCGGAAAGCGCCGCATCGGTGCCGATACAATTGTTCCGCGGCGACCGGAGGCTGGATCATCATCCGCTGCTCGACCTGCTGGCGCGGCCCAATCCGGCCCAGGGGCGGACGGTGTTTTTCGAGACCGCCTACGCCTATCTCAATATCGCCGGCAACAGTTATCTGGAAATGACCCTGGGCGGCGATGGCAGACCGGCGGAGCTTTATGTTCTGCGGCCGGACCGGCTAAAGATTGTCCCGGGGGGCAACGGCTGGCCGAAAGCCTATCATTACGGCGTCGCCGGCCGCGAACATCAGTTTCCGGTCGATCAGCTCACCGGGCAAAGCGCCGTGCTGCATCTGAAGGCCTTTCATCCGGCGGACGATCATTACGGCATGTCGCCGTTGGAGGCGGCGGCCTTCAGCATTGATGTCCATAATGCGGCGTCCGGCTGGAACAAGGCGCTGCTCGACAATTCGGCCCGGCCGTCCGGGGCGCTGGTTTTCGAGCCGAAGGAAGGCAACGGCGTGTTGAGCCGGGAACAGTTCGACCGGCTGAAACAGGAAATGGAGGAGAATTTTCAGGGTCCGCGCAACGCCCGGCGGCCCTTGCTGCTGGAAGGCGGCCTCAAATGGCAGCAGATGGCCTTCTCGCCGGCGGATATGGATTTCATCAACGCCAAGCATGTTTCGGCTCGGGAAATCGCCCTCGCCTTCGGCGTGCCGCCGATGATGCTGAGCATTCCGGGCGACAACACCTACAGCAATTATCAGGAAGCCCATCGGGCGCTGTGGCGGCTTACCCTGCTGCCGATGATGGCCAAGATGATGTCGGCGCTCAACAACTGGCTGACGCCCCGCTTCGGCGATGACCTCCGGCTGGAATATGACCTGGACGGCATCGGCGCCCTGAGCCAGGACCGGCAGGCTCTGTGGCAGCGGGTAGGCCAAGCCGATTTTCTGACCGTCAATGAAAAACGGGCCGCCGTCGGCCTCGGGGCGATTACCGGCGGCGACAGCATATCCCGCGGGGGATGAGTTCCATGAGGATCGGTTCCGGATTATTTCAGGCGGCCCGGGATGCGGAGCGCCAGGGCGTGTCCACCGAGACGATCTATCAACTGGTCGAACAGGCCTCGGAGGAGGGCGCGGCGCGGGCGCTGGCGCAACTCGGCCTGCAGGACGCCGACGCCGGATCGGATATATCCGAACTGCGTGCCTTGCTCGACAGTTGGCGCGACACCAAAAGAACCGCGCGCCAGGCGGTGATCCGCTGGCTGATGCGCATGTGTCTGTCGGCGCTCATTCTGGGCTTGGCGGTAAAATTCAAGCTGATTCAGCTTGGCCAACTTTTTGGACAGTGAATGACTTTACAGATAATTGAACCAGAGATGGCGCCTGCCGCCAACGACAGGATCGGCCGCTTCGAGGGCTACGCCAGTGTCTTCAACACGGTGGACCGGGGCAATGACCTGATCCTGCCGGGCGCTTTCCGCCGTTCGCTATCGGACCGGGGCGTCGGCGGGGTCAAACTGCTGTGGCAGCATGACCCGAAGGAGCCGGTCGGCGTCCTCGATGATATTTTCGAGGATCATCGGGGGCTTTTTATCCGCGGCCGGCTGATCCTTGACGTGGCCCGGGCGCGGGAAGCCTACCGCCTGCTGAGCGCCGGGGCGCTGGATGGCCTGTCGATCGGTTTTCACACCCTGCAGTCCGATCAGGGGACGGATGGTGTGCGGACCCTGGGCGAGGTGGATCTTTGGGAGGTTTCGCTGGTGACCTTTCCCATGAATGAACAGGCGCGGATTCTGTCCTTCAAGACAGACGGGCGCCCGGAGAATTTCACCGCGGTGGACGAGACCGCGCTTGTTGCCGGTCTTCGGCATTTAACCGGGCTTATGGCGCCGCCGGATCAGGTGACGCGATAGGCCATTCATCCGCCCTCACGCCGCGACGCACGGGGCGAAATCTCATTGTAAAAGGACATCATATGACTTTGGAAACCAAGGAAGCGCTGGAGAATCTGACGCGCTCTTTTGAAAGCTTCAAGACCGTCAACGATCAACGGCTGGCGGAAATTGAACAGCGGGGGCAGGCGGACGGCCTGACCGAGGAAAAGCTCGACCGGCTCAATCAGGAAATGGACCGCCTGCAGGCGGTGGCCAATGGCCTGCAGACGGCGGCCCAGCGGCCGGTCCTGTCGGCGAAAGCGGATCAGGACACGGCCCGGCTGGAGCGGAAAAAGAGGTTCTTTGACGGCTTTATCCGCAAGGGGCAGGAACAGCATCTGGCGGACAATCTGGACCAGAAGGCGCTGAGCACGACGGTCGGCGCCGAGGGCGGATTCGCCGTGCCGCTGGAGCTCGACCAGTTGATCGAGAAACGGCTGCGCAGCCTGTCGCCGGTCCGGGCCGAGGCCAATGTCATCGCCATTGGCAGCTCGAAATATAAAAAACTGGTCAATGTGGGCGGCATCACCTCCGGCTGGATTTCGGAAACCGGAGCGCGGGTCGAGACGGATACGCCGAACCTGCAGGAGATCGAGCCGCCGTTGGGCGAGATTTACGCCAATCCGGCGGCGACCCAGACCATGCTCGATGACGCCAGTTTCGATGTGGAGCGATGGCTGTCCGAGGAACTGGCCGAGGAATTCTCGGTCCAGGAAAATGACGCCTTTGTCAATGGCTCCGGCGTCAACAAACCGAAAGGCTTCCTGCAATATGTCACCAGCAGCGCCGACGACGCCACCCGCATCTTCGGCCAAATACAGGCGCTGAAAACCGGGGTCGCCGGCGACTGGGCGGCGGCGGATCCGGCGGATATTCTGGTCGATATGATTCACGCCATGAAGTCGGGCTATCGTTCCGGGGCGAAATTCTACATGAATACCGGCCTGCTGGCGGAAATCCGCAAATTCAAGGATGTCGACGGCAACTATCTCTGGCGGCCGGGTCTGGAAAGCGGCGCGCCGGCGACCCTGCTGGGCTATCCGGTGGTCGAGGTCGCGGAAATGCCGGCCAAGGCGGCGTCCTCCCTGTCGGTCTGCTTCGCCAATATGAAGCGGGCCTACAGCATCACCGACCGCATGGGCGCCCGGATCCTGCGCGATCCCTATTCCAACAAGCCTTACGTTCATTTCTACACCACGAAACGGGTCGGCGGCGCCGTGACCAACGATCAGGCGATCAAGCTGCTGCAGTTCGCGCTGTAGACCGCACCCGTTGGAATAACAGGATTCCTCCTGCAAACTGAAGGGATTTTGCTCCCGGGGCGGCGTCTTGGCGTCGCCCTTGTTTTTTCACGCTTATCCAGGTCAGGATCAAGATGGCTTTTCCGGACGGCTGGGGCCGTAAATGCAAGATCACCATTCCGGCGGCGAAAATTGCCGGCAGCAATGTCAATTTTCCGTTGCTGCTGACCGGCGCCAACCTGCCGGCCGAGATGCTGGACGGCGGGGCGAACAGCGCGCTCAATGGTGGCGGCGACATTCGCTTTTCCGAAGACGTCGCCGGTCTCAGCCCGTTGGCGGCGGAGATTGTGACCCTGGTCACCGGCGCGCTGCCCACGGCGGAAATCTGGCTGAAGCTGCCGACCCTGAATACCGGCGCGGCTAAAGATATTTACGTCTGGTACAACAAGGCCGGCGAGACGCAACCGCTTGTCACCGACCCCTTGGGCCGCAATGCGGTTTGGGCGGCGGAAAGGCTTGTTTGCCACATGGAATCAACCAGTCCGGTTGACAGTTCGGGCAACGCGGTCTTGACTGCCAATGCCCTGACGGCCGCTTCGGGACCATATGGCGGGGCGCTTGATTTCAACGGCGTGTCCTCCGATATTGACTGTGGCGCGGCTCTCCTGCCGGCGGGTGACTTTACGGCCACGGCCCTCATAAAGCCGGACTCGACGAGCGGCTTTAATGGACTTATCGGCAACTGGTCATCGGCGGACAAGGCCACCGGATACATGGGGATCGTTTCCGGCAAGGCCGCCATTAATGACTATGGCGCAAACAGCGGCACTTCAAGCGGCGTCGCGACCCTTTCGACTGGCGTCTGGTACAGAATAACCGCAGTGCGCTCGGGCGCGGATTGGCGCATTTATATCAACGGCGCGCTGGATGCGGAGTTTCTCGGCCTGAATTTATCCGCGCCCAGCGTATCATATAACACCTGGATCGGGGCGTTAACCGCCGGCACGCAATATTTTTATGATGGCCTGATCGCCGATATAAGACTGTCGGATGTCGCCAATAGCGCCGACCGCGAATTGACCGAATATACCAACCAGTCGGACCCGGCGACATTCGCGATAGCCGGGATGCCGGAAGCGGCAGCGGGCGCGGCGCTCGTTATTCAGGCGGCGGCGCAGGGGCTAACCTCGACCAGTATAAGTCTGGCGCAGTTTCAGGATTTGGTGATTTCCGGCGCCGGACAGGGCCATGCCGTCGACAGCCCGGCGCTGCTCCATCTGCAGGATCTGGTTATCGCCAATGCCGCCTGCGGCCTCGGCAGTGGCAATGTGACGATCTACGAGCCGTCGCCTTATTCACCGGCGGCGGGCCGGACCGACAGCCCGGCCCGGGCGACGCGAACCATTTCCCCTAACTCTACGCGAACAATAAGGATTTGACCATGGGCAAAAAAGTGCATGACAGCGTTCTCGACGGGGCGCTGAATGAAATCAGGAACAAATGCAATCTGATGACGGTCTGCGCCGGCGAGCCGCTTGATTTCGCCGCCGCCAATGTGGGCGGCGCGGCCTTTCTGGCGGATGTGGCGATGGCGCCGACCGATTTCACCCTCGCCAACGGCGATGTCAGCGGACGCAAGGTCGCGGTCGGCGCCAAGGCGGGGGTGACGGTGGATAACAGCGGCGCGGCCGATCATGTGGCGCTGCTGGATACGGTGGCGGGCAACCTGCTTTATGTGACCACCTGCACGGCGCCGGATCTGACTGCGGGCAGCACGCTGACCTTCGGCGCCTGGGATATTGAAATTGCCGATCCGGCATAGGGAGGCGGCGCCATGACCGAACAATTTGTCAAAGATCCGGCAGCCGTTATCGACTATGTCATTGACTGGTCGGCGAGCTATCTGGAGAGCGGCGAGCAGATCACTGCCAGCAGTTGGTTCATCCTGCCCCAAGGCGAGGTCAACGACCTTGCGATCGATTATATTCCGCCACCGGCCGCCGGACTGGTCAGCGTTTTTGTCGCCAAGGGCGTCGCCGGCAGAATATACCGCCTGACCAACCGGATCACCACCGATCAGGGTCGCACCGATGAGCGAAGCCTGACCCTCAGGATTGAAGAACAATGACCTTACAGCTTATCTCAGCCGCAACCTGTCCGCCGGTTTCCCTGTCGGAGGCGCGGGATTTCCTGAAAATCTCCCACACGGAGGAGGACGCCCTGCTCGCCGCCTATCTCAGGGCGGCGGCGGACGCCTGCGAAGCCTTCACCGGCCGCAAACTGATCAGCCAGCAATGGCGGCTGACCCTGAATGACTGGGACGGGGCGCGGCTTCCGCTGCGTCTGTCGCCGGTGATCAGCGTCGATCAGGTCGAGGTCTGGACCGACAGCCAGTATGTCGCCCTGGCGGCGGATCGCTATCTGCTCGACCGGGCCTCCTATCAGGCGTTCCTGATTCCGGCTCCGGGGCAGGTCTGGCCGGCGCCGACCCGGGATGTTGACGGCGTGCGGATCACCCTCACCGCCGGGTTTGGCGCCGGGCCGAATGACGTGCCCCATGATATTCGCCTCGGCCTTCTGCACTGGGTCGCCGCCGCCTATGATGACGACGCATCCGGGTCCGGGCCGCTGCTCTATCTGGCGGAAAGGCTCTGGCGGCCTTACCGGCGGGTGGCGCTCTGATGACCCGGGCGCTGCATGAAAGGATCACCTGCCGCAGGCTCGCGCCGGTCCCGGGGCCGGCCGGGGAATATCAGGAAAGCTGGGCGGAGATCGCCACCGTCTGGGCCGCGGTGAGGAGCCGACCCGCCGCCCAGGTCACCCGGGCGCGGCAAAGCCATATCCTGCGGTCTTACCGGGTGCGGCTGCGCCATCAGGACGCGCTGCTGGCGACCCGCAATATCCTGTGGCGCGGGCGGGCCTATCGGGTCGTCGGCCTGCAGAATCCCGACAGCCGCAACCGGCTGCTGGAATTTGATATGGTCGAGGATTATCCCTGATGACGTCGCCGGAAACAAACGTGAGAATGGAGCACTACGAGCGGGAGCTGGAGCGGATGACGCGGGCGCTCGCCCAGCAGATCGCCGACGGCGCCCGGCGGCGGGTTTACCGCAACCTGAAAAGCCCGAAGGCGCGCAGCCCGCTGGCGGACTCGATCCGGGTCACGGCCGATTCCGCCGGCGGCTGGCGGGTTGTGACCGATAAATATTATGCCCGCTTTGTCGAATTCGGCACCCGCTATCAACCGGCCCGCCCCTTCCTGACCCCGGCGGCCGAGGAAGTGAAGGTAAATTTTTCCCTGGAGGATCTCTGACATGACCTATCTTGCGGACCAAAGTCTGTGGCAGGCCATCCATGACCGGCTTGCCGGCGACGGGGCCCTGATGGTGGAAATATCCGGCATTTTTGATTTGGCGCCCGAAGGCCGGGATCTGCCCTATATCACCATCGGCGAAGGCAGCCTGCGCGACTGGTCGGCCAAGGATTTCAGCGGACAGGAGCATCTTCTGGACATTCATATCTGGTCCGGGCGCTCGGGCGGCCGTCAGATGCGGTCGCTGGCCGATCAGGTGGCGGGCCTGCTGAGCGGGCAACCGCTGATCCTGACCGGGCATCAGCTCGTCGGCCTCGACTTTGTTTTCTTCGAGAATTTCTTCGACGGCGACGGCCAGGCGCGGCACGGCGTGCTGCGTTTCCGGGCCCGCACCATCCGGACCCCGTAACCACAAAATAATTCAGTTAGACACCCCAGACAAAGGAGACCAGACAGATGGCGGCAGAAAAGGGCCGGGCCTTTTTATTGAAAATCGGCGACGGCGGCAATCCGGAAACATTCGACGTGGTCGGCGGCATGCGCTCGACGTCGCTCCGGATCAACAATGAAACGGTTGACGTGACCAGCAAGACGTCGGGCGGCTGGCGGGAGATCCTCTCCGGCGCCGGCATCCGCCATGTCTCGCTCAGCGGCGGCGGCATCTTCACCGATTCCGCCAGCGAGGCGGCGCTGCAGGGCCGGGCTCTGGCCGGCAGCGTCGACAATTATGAAGTGGTCTTTGAAAGCGGGGCGAAATTTTCCGGCGGCTTCCAGGTCACCTCGCTCGAATATGCCGGCGATTATAACGGCGAACGGACCTATAATATCGCCCTGGGAAGCTCCGGGATTGTGAGTTTCGCCAATGTCTGAGCCGCGCCCCTTCAGAAACAGCCTGCTGATCACCCTCGGCGGGAAAGAATACCGGCTGAAACCGACCTTTCAGGCGATCATGGATATTGAAGAGCGCCTCGGCGGCGTCATCGGCCTCGCGGTGCGGGCGGCGGACGGAGACTTCGGCCTCAAGGAAATGACGGTGATCATCTGGGCCTGCATGGAGGAAGGGCCCGGATTTGAACAGGTCGGCCGGCTTGTGCTGACGGAGGGCCTGTCAAAAGTCAGCCCGGCGGTGCGGGATCTGCTGACCCTGTGCCTGAGGGGATTGAACCCGGCGGACCATGACCCGGATTGACTGGTCGCGCTATGCGGAAATCGCCTATGTCAATTTCGGCTGGTCGCCGGATGAGTTCTGGCGGGCGACGCCGGTTGACTTCTGGTGCGCCTATCGCGGCTGGCAAAAATTTCACGGCGCGGGGCGGCCGGGCCGTCCGTTGGGGCGGGAAGAATTAAATCAGCTTGTTTTGCGTCATGACAGGTCGTAAACTGCGACCATGAGAAAGACACGACATCAGCCGCAGAAATCCCTGCGCCAGCGGGTCGCCGACCGCAAGGCCGGCGTCAAACCGGCGGCGGACCCCGCCCGGGCGCGGATCACGGGCCGCATCCGGCTCGCGGCCAACCTGTTTCAGGGCGTCGGCCTGGTCATGCTGCTGGTGGTGCTGGCGCAATTCATCAACAGCGGCTATCAGCAGATGAACTGGATCAACGTCATGATCTACGCCGGCCTGTTTCTGGCCGGGCGGGCGGTGATCTCCTTTCTCAATCTGGCCAATATCCGCCGCTGAGAACCGCGGCTTCCGGCAACGGGCGTCCCTTCAGGCGCGCCTTTGCGCCGGCCGGCCGCATTGCATATCGTCGAGAAATACAGCCTTTTAATCGCCACAATACGCGTTATACTAGAGATAGCCATTCAGGAGATTATTCATGCGGGATTATTCGGGGCGGCCTGAAACAACCAGGATGAGTCATTATTTGAGAACCGGCCGACTGTTGCCGGCCAATTACTGTGCTCACCATAAATCGCATCATCCGGATTATGGCGGGGCTGATTTCTTCCGATCCGCGCGATGTGAGACGCCTGGAAATCAGGAGTATCCTGGCGGCACCCCATACAAGATCGTGGCGCACTGGCGGGAGAGATTTGGCTGGAAAGGGAGCTTCTGAAGATGCCGCAGGGGGCGAAGGGCGCATACAACTGGCGATGGCATGAAAAAATTATGCTGGGATTTGCTTCCGCTATAGGGTGGGCGCCGCTTTCCTGGGTATTCTTCATGGTTGTTTTTATGTTTTTATCCGCTGTGCTTCCCCGGTCATTTCCGCTTATGGAAGTTTTATTTTTTATTCATGTCATTGTGTTCGGGATTCTGGCTGGTTTTTGCCCGAATTTTTTCGTTTTACCCGCATGGATATTAAATTTTTTGTCTTTTGTCCTGAGCGTGAAACAAGTGGTAACCTCTATTGTCGATCCATTTGAAGCAAATGGTTTTTATCATCCGGACTCCGGGTATGCCCGATACCACAGCTTTTCGGTGCATAATGTCTATCTGGCTGTTTTGGCGCTTTTTTTCCTGATTGTTTTATATCGTCCGGCCCTTTTTTACCTGCGTCGAATGGCCGGATGGCGTTTCGGGCGGCATAAGGGCGAAGGGTGAGGGGGCTGCTGAATATGCCGCAGGATGTGGATAGTATATATAACTGGCGACGGCATGAAAAAATTATACTGGGATTTGCTTCCGCCTGGGGCTGGCTCCATATTTCGTGGATCGTCTTTGGAACCTGGGTCGCTTTTTTATTCTACTGGCTTTCCGAATTGCCGCCTTTTTATCAACAGGCCGCATTTTGGAGCTATGTCATAAGCTGCCTGCTCCTGCATATTGGCACATTCGGGATATTGGCCTATTTCTTTCCAAAATTCTATATTCTTCCCGCCTGGATCATAACGCTGTGTTTCGCTCTGCTGGGATTGCGCAAAATAGCGCTTTTTTTGATATTTATGGATGAGCCGGACAAATTCTATTATATGGAGTCAGGGGAAACCCGATTCCATTTCTTTTCGTCAGACGATATTTACCGGGTGATTATTTACCTGATTTTCCTGATTGTTTTATATCGTCCGGCCCTTTTTTACCTGCGTCGATTGGCCGGATGGCGTTTCGGGCGGCATAAGGGCGAAGGGTGAGGGGGCTTCATGTGCTGATTGTTACGCCCGATACCAGAGCGACCGGGGCAGAAATCATTGTTAATGTGACTTTGGAGGCAAGATATTGATTTTCAGGAAAATACCGGCTCTATTCTCTTTTTTACTTTTGTTTAATTCCGTTTGTTTCGGGTTTGAAATTGGCTCTATTTATCATCTGAAGCTTGAATGGAAAAATGAGAAAAGAACTTCGGCATATTATAAAACAACCACCTATATTTTTGAAGCCATGCGTCCGGAGCGCGTGTTATTATATTCTGAATATGGGAATTTGGAGGAAATCCATATTTGGCTTCCCGATAAGGGATCTTATGGCAAGCTCGAAAGCGTTGTATCCAATATCAAGGGTGATGTTAAGGATATGATTGTTACCGAAGCGGTTCTGCATACCCCGTTACATAAAATCTTCCTTGCTTTTGATCAGCAGAAAACGAAGCCTGCATGTGAGGTTCGCAAAACAATGGAATTTGACAATGCGGATAAGGCTTGGGAATATATCTTAAAAATGCAGGAGCTTATTTATAGAAGAGGGCATCTGATTTTTATGCAATATGTCGGCAAAAGCCCGGGGAATTTTGACATAATATTCAGTTTTTCGGGCGACTGTTCATCAAAAGATGAAATTGTAACCGATTTGTTACGTGTTATTTCCATCACTTATCTACACGAGTAAACGCTATGTTTTCCGTGCAGGGCTTAACTGGCAAGGCCTAGCCGGAAAAGGGGCTTTTGAACATGCCGCAGGCGGCGAACGACGCATACAACTGGCGATGGCGTGAAAAATGGCGCTGAGGGGAAAAATATATGGCGGGATATTTCTGCTGTGGGGGACTTTGCTTCTCACGGCCTGTTCGGCTGAACAGAACGGCCAAAAGGCGGAATGTTTCTTCAAGGCCTCTTTGACCAAAGCCAATTATTCCGAGGAAAATTTTGATTTTTCATCGGAGATCGGGAATCAGATTGCCTATGCGTACGCTGATGGCGAAATCGCCTATTTTCCCTTTGATACGGGTTTTTCCTTTTATTTCGGCGGCGCCTGCGACCAGGCGGCCCGGTGGAAAAGGAAAATCGGCGGCCGGTTAAAAATCACCGACATCAGCAAGGAAACCTATTGGGCGGATTACAAGGCCCATCACGAATTTGACGGGATCGTCCCGTTTGAAGAACCGGAAGACGAATAACCCCGGCCGCGCGTGACGGCGGTCGCGCCCGCATCCCGCCCTCACACCCCGCCCCCTGCGGCGGTTTTTTTATGGAAAAACACATGACCGAAAGCATTCTCGACAGTCTGGTGGTCCGGGTCCGGGCCGACAGCAGCGACCTGCGCCGACAATTGTCGGACATTGAACAGGATTTTCAGGGCCTCGAAGGGGCGGCGGGGGAAATGGCCGACGGCCTGACCCGGGTGTTCGAGGATTTCGCCCGCTCCGGCGAATTGAGCTTCGACAGTTTGAAACGGTCGGCGCTTTCGGTGCTCGACGACATCGCCAACCGCGCCATCCAGTTCGGAATCGACAGCATATTCGGCGCGGATTCGGCATCCGGCGGCGACATCGGCGGCACGCTCGGCAACCTGTTGAGCGGTTTCCTGTTCGGTCGGGCCGGCGGCGGCGCAGTCGGCGCCGGCCAGCCTTACCTGGTCGGGGAAAGGGGCCCGGAGCTTTTCGTGCCGCAGGGCGCCGGACGGATTATGCCGCGCCAGGACCTGACCAGCGGCGCCTCTCGCGGGGCGGGAAAATCAACCAATATCACGGTGAATATCACCAATCAGGGCGCCGGCGGCGACATGACCCGGCGCAGCGCCGGCCAGGTGGCGGTGGCGGTTCGGCGCGCCATGGACCGGGCCGACCGCAATATGTAATCAGGGGGACGGGACATGTATTGGCTTGCCGCACAGGGTGATCAGACGGACAGCAGCCATATCAGGCGCTTTTCACCGCGCTACTGGACGTTGAATTTTCCCCGGCCGATGACGGGATCTTTGGTGACGGCCGGCGTTGACGGTTTGAAAATCGACCTGACCTTTTACCGTTATGAGGATCTCTGCGGCCTGATCTGGGACACGGCGGACACGGTCGATCATCCGTTTCATCAGTATCAGACCCGGCGCGACTACGCCCACACCATATTGAGTTTCCGCTGGCAAAGCAGCAACGTCAAGGCGCTGGATGTGCTCAACAGCCCGACCCTGACCATCGAGGGGCGGGACGAGAACGGCGCGCCGCGCAACTGGTATGTCCGGCTGTGGAATTACGCCGTCGGCGCGGCGGAGGATGCGGTCATCACCCTGGACTTTGACAATCTGGCGGGCGGTTATCTGCATCCGGCGGAGGCCGATCCGGTCTATCCCGGCGATATTGACCGGCTGTTCATCAGCATGGTGCCGCCGGATTATGACGGGGTGACCGCCGGGCCCTTGCCCGCCGCCCTCGAAGCGGAGGTCACCATTTCCGCCGTCACCGTCAGCGGCCCCGGGGCGACGCTGCGGGTCGGCGACGGTTATGTAAAGCCCCACGGCCTGCGGATCGCCAACGGCTATGACGACGTTTATAACCTGACCCCGGAACGGGTGATCTGGAACATGCTGCGGCTCGGCTATCGGGACTGGATCAATCATTATGTCGGCATGAGCCATTATTTCAACCTCGGCTGGAGCGCCGCCGACGGCCGTTATGTGGTCGATCCGCTGAAGGCCAGGCTGAACAAGGCGGCGCAGAGCTGGCACCAGAATTTTCTCGAGCTGGCGGTCTTTTTCGGTTTCCGGGTGATTTTCTCCCTGTCCTATGAAATCCTGGCGGAGAATATCCCGGAAGACTGGCAGCAGCGGGCCCATGACGGCAGCCCGGCGCGCACCGGCTGGTCGCCGCCGTCGGGGCTGATCGCGCCGACCAATCCGGCGGCGCTTGATTATCTGCGCGATGTCTATTTCGCCTTTGGCCAGCTGATCGACCAGACGGGGGCGGCGCATTATTATCAGATCGGCGAGCCCTGGTGGTGGATCGACCAGCAGGGCGCCGGCGCGCCCCATTTCTATGATGACGTCACGACGGCGCTCTATGTCAGCGAGACCGGGCAGCCGCTGCCGGCAAAGCATCTGCTGGCGACGGAAAGCGCCGATCCGGCGCAGCAGGCCTATCTCGACTGGCTGCGGGACAAGCTGGGGCAATCGACCCTGTGGCTCAGGGACCAGATCAGAACCCAGGTCGCCACGGCCGAGGTCGGCCTGTTGTTTTACAGTCCCCAGGTGATGCTCGACACTGCGCCGATCTCCGAAGCGGTCAATTTCCCGACGGGCCAGTGGCGTTCGCCGGCCTTTGATTTCCTTCAGGTCGAGGATTATGACTTTGTCATCGACGGCGACTGGGGACGGGCGCGGGCGGCGCTTTTGAGCATAGACCAGCAGCTCGGCTATCCCCGGGCGCAGAGCCATTATTTCGGCGGCTTTAACCTGTCGCCGGCGACCCTCGAAAACTGGGCCAACATCAACCGGGCGATCGGCGAGGGTTTCCGCCAGGGCTTTCAGGAAGTTTTCGTCTGGGCCTACCCGCAGCTGGTCCGGGACGGGGTGATTTACACAAAAGATCAGGAACAGGATATGACGGGATTTCATGAGGCGCGCCTGCCGGTGGACATCAGCTTCGGCGCCAGCGGCGGGCCGCAATTTATGACCAATATTGTCGAAATGGCCTCGGGCCATGAACAGCGCAACCGGGAATGGGCGCAATCGCGCATGGTCTATGATATTGGTCTGGGATTGCGCTCGGAACAGGATCTGGCCGTGGTGATTGCTTTCTTCCGGGCGCGGGCCGGGCGGGCCTACGGCTTCCGTTACAAGGACTGGCTGGATTACAAAAGCTGTGACCCCGCGGCGACGCCGGCGGCGACGGACCAGCAACTGGGCCTCGGCGACGGGGCGACGGTCAGTTTTCAGTTGGGCAAAAATTACGCCAGCGGCGGGGAAAACCATCTTCGCGAGATTAAAAAACCGGTTGCGGGGTCGGTGGCGGTCGCCCTTGACGGCGCGGCGCAGAATAGCGGCTGGCAGGTGGATGCGACCACGGGACAGGTGACATTTGATGTGGCGCCGGCTTTGGGCGTTGTCATCACCGCCGGGTTTGAATTTGACGTGCCGGTGCGCTTCGCCGAGGATTTCCTCGCCCTGACCCAGGAAAGCTTTCAGGCCGGGCAGGCGCCGTCGATTTCCCTGATTGAGGTGCGTCTGTAGATGAAACAGATCCCGCAATCGTTAAAGGATCATCTTGGCGGTGATGTGACGTCGCTGGCGACCTGCTGGCGGATCACCCGGCGGGACGGGGCGCGCTTCGCCTATACCACCCATGACCGGGAGCTGGTCCTCGATCATACGACATTCAGTCCGGTCAACGGCTTTCTGCCGACCGCGGTCAGCAGCAGCAACGGCCTGAATGTGGATAATCTGGAGGTCAGCGCCATCCTGTCCACCGGCGGCCTGTCGGAAGAAGACATCCGGGCCGGACTGTTCGATTACGCCCGCATTTCGATCTTTCAGGTCAACTGGCGGGCGCCGGAGGCGGGACGGCTTCATATCCGCAGCGGCTGGCTGGGGGAATTCATGATCCGGGATCAGTATTTCACCGTCGAAATCCGCGGCCTGGCCCAGAAGCTTCAGCAGACGATCGGCGGGGTATTCTCGCCGGAATGCCGGGCCAATCTCGGGGACGGGGAGTGCCATGTCAATCTGGCGCAATTTTCGGTCCTCGGGCGGGTGACCGCAGGAGGCGCGGGCGATCAGTTCAGCGACAGCGCCCGCACCGAGCCGGCCGGCTGGTTTGATTACGGCATGGTGCGCTGGATCACCGGCGCCAACGCCGGTCATAAATCGGACGTCAAATCCTTCGCCGGGGGCCAGTATATCCTGCATGACCCGCCGTCGGCGCCGGTGTCCATAGGGGAGATATATCTGGCGGTGGCCGGCTGCGACAAACGCGCCGCAACCTGTAAAGGCAAATATCAGAATTTCCGCAATTTTCGCGGCGAGACAGCCATCCCGGGCACGGACAGCCTCTATACCTATCCCGGCCTGAAATAACCCGGTTATTTTTTGGCCGTGGTTTTCTTGGGGGCCGGTTTTTTTGCGGCGGTCTTTTTCGGCGCGGTTTTTTTGGCCGCTGTCTTTTTCGGGGCCGTCTTTTTCGGCGCTGTTTTCTTCACCGGCCCGGCGTCGTCCTGCGCTTCGGCCGGAGAAGCGTCCGCCGCTTTATTTTGCGCCGTGTCCTGTTCGCTGACCTCTTTCCACTGGTCGGGATACATGCGCATATGGATCTGGTTGACCCGGTTGCTGACGTCGCTGACGGCCTTCAACAGGGCGTCGAGATTGTAGCTGACGCCGCGGAAGCTGTAGATTTTCGTGCCGGGGTCAAAGGCGCGGAAGATATTTTTGGTTTCGACATCCTTATGGCGGCTTTCGGCGATAGCGCCGATGAAATCATAGAGGATATACTGGTCCTTGGACTGGCTGATCCAGTGGTCGTTGGCTTCGTCGGCATGATCGGTCAGCGACAGGATGCTGTCATTGTTCAGGGGGTATTTTTCGGGCAGTTCAAGAAGCTGGCGCAGGGCGGCGGCGCGCTCCTTGCCCTTCTTGCGCGGCGACCAGAGCAGGCGGGCGATCTGGTTGGTGCCCAGCATGATATTCTGCAGGCCGAAGAAAACGCCGATCGCCGCCTGCTTTTCCATGGCCTGGTTTAAAATATCAACACTGGCTTCGATGAAGCGGCACTGGTTTCTTAATTCGTGAATATGTAACCCGATAACATTCATGTCCATGACAGACAAATCCTTCATTTTATTTTTCTATGGCTTAAATAGTGTCGTCACCAGTGATAGCAAAGTTTTTTTCAAATGACCACATGTGAAATTCGCCGGAAAAAGATATATTTAACCGCCCGCGCCTGTGTCGGCCGGCCCTTTTGTCATCAGGGGCGCCGCCCGGAACAGGGCTTTGACTGCGTCGGTCTGATCCTGTATGTCGCCGGGGAGCAGGGCGTCGGCGGTTTTGACCGGCTGGATTATGACAAAACACCCGTCCGGGACGCCATTTCGCGCCATGCGGCCGCCGCCGGTTTTCGCCGTCACCCGCTGGCCGATATGAAGCCGGGCGATGCGCTGATCCTGAAAATCGGCCGGCGGCTGGAGCATGCGGCGATCCTGTCCGATCGGGGCGTCATTCACGCCTGCGAAAAATACGGCCGGGTGGTCGAACACCGGCTGGACGAGGCCTGGCGCCGCCGGATCATGGCGGCCTACGCTTTTCCCGGCCTGTCCTGACGTTATGTCCTGTCGTGATTTCCTGAAGGGGTAATATTTATGGCGACTGTTGTTCTGACCGTTGTCGGCACCGCCATTGGCGGGCCGATCGGCGGCGCAATCGGCGGCTTCCTTGGCCGCAAGCTGGATCAGGCGATCCTGGGCGGCGGCGGCGCCCGCACCGTCGAGGGCGGGCGGCTGTCGGACCTTTCGGTTCAGGTGTCGTCCTACGGAGAACCGATCAACCGGGTTTACGGGGCCATGCGCCTGCCGGGCAATGTGGTCTGGTCGTCGGGCCTGACGGAAAGACGTCAGGAAAAAACCTCGGGCTCCGGCGGCAAGGGCGGCGGCCAGAAGGTGACGACGGTGACCTACAGCTACAGCGCCTCCTTCGCGGTCGCCCTGTCCGGCCGTGAAATCAGCGGCGTCGGCCGCATATGGGCCGACGGCAAGCTGCTCGGCGACGCGACAGGCCGGCTGGCGGTCGGCGGCGAGATGCGGCTTTATACCGGCAGCGCCTTTCAACTGGGCGACCCGCTGATCGAGGCGCTGGAAGGGCAGGATAACGTCAATGCCCTGCGCAGCATGGCCTATGTGGTTTTTGAGGATCTGGAGCTTGCGGAATACGCCAACCGGATCCCCAATCTGACCTTTGAGGTGATCGCCGATCCGGGGGGGCAGATCGCCCTGTCCGAGGTCGTCGCCGATGTCTGCGCCTTGTCCGGCCTGCCGGCCTGGGACAGCAGCGATCTTGACCAGATGGTCAGCGGCTATGTGATTTCGGGGCCGGTCACGGCCCGGGCGGTGATCGAACAACTGGCCGAGGTCTATCATTTCGATGTGGTCGAGCAGGACGATGGCCTGCTGTTTCGCAAGCTCGACCGGCCATTGACGCGTACGGTGGCGGCGGCCGACCTTGTGGTGTCGGCCGCGGGGGGCAGGCGGGCGGATAAAATATCATTGAACCGGCTGCAGGATATGGATCTGCCGCGGGAAATCGGCCTGTCCTATATTGATCCGGCGCGGGATTACCAGACCGGCCATCAGCGCGCCCGTCGCGGGAAGGGCGCCAGCGACAGGGTGCGCCAGAAGGCCTATCCCCTTGTCCTGTCGGCGGATCAGGCGAAAGCAATATCCGAAGTGCAACTGGATCTCGCCTGGGGCGGGCGCGAGCAGGCGGGCTTTATCCTGCCGCCCAGATATGCCGATCTGGCGCCGGGGGATATTGTCGATCTGGGGGGCGGCGCGGCGGCGAACAGTTACCTGTTGCAGGAAATCGAGGCGAGCCCCGAGGGCTTGAGCTGTCAGGCGGTGAAATTCTCCCCTGGCCTGTTTGGCCGGACGGCGACGGCCGACAGCGGCCCCGTCCCCGGCCAGCAGGTGGCGGCGATCGCCGACAGCCGCTTCCTGCCCCTGGACATGCCGACGATCACCGGGGCCGAGGTCAGCGCGCCGATCCTTTTCTGGGCGGTGGCGGCCGGCAGCGGCAAATGGACCGGCGCCACGTTGTTTCTGTCCCGCGACGGCGGCCAGAGCTATGATGCGCTCGACAGCCTGTCGGCGAAAGCCATCAGCGGCACGGTGGAAAATATCCTGTCGTCGGGGCCGACGGCCTATTGGGATCAGGCCAATGAAGTTCAAGTGCGGCTCGACAATCCGGCCGACAGCCTGGCGGGCGCGACCCGGGAAGCGGTGCTGAACGGGGCCAATATCGCCTGGCTCGGCGGGGAGATCATCCAGTTCCAGCAGGCCGTCCTGCAGCCCGACGGCAGCTATCTGCTGTCGGGACTGCTGCGCGGGCGGCGGGGGACGGAACATGCGGTCGCCACGCATGGCGCGGCGGAGGATTTCATCCTGCTGACGGAAGCGGCGGTGCAGGCGGCGACCCTGAATTACGGCGATATTGGCCGGACCTACGCCTATAAATGCGTGACGACCGGCGGCCGGCTTGAGGATGTCGCGGCGGATAATTTCCTCTATCAGGCCCGGGCCTTGAAGCCTTTCGCGCCGGTCCATGCCCGGGGGAGCCGGGACGGGTCGGGCAATCTCACCCTCCGCTGGATCCGGCGCAGCCGGGTGGGCGGCGAATGGAATGATTATGCGGATGCGCCGCTTGGCGAATTATATGAAAAATACGATATTGAGATCCTGGACGGCGCGGCGGTGGTCCGAACCCTGACCAGCGATCAGCCGCAGGTCGCCTATCCGGCGGCGCTGCAGGCTGAGGATTTCGGCGCGCCGCAAAGCGCCGTCACCGTGCGGATCAGCCAACTGAGCGACCGGGTCGGCCGCGGCTGGCCGCTGACCGTTTCCCTGTAAAGATGACTGTTTCCCTTTAACCTATGCGAAAGTGAGGCGCCCCCATGACAGAACAAACGCCGCGCCTGAAGGCGCCCTATATCATCGCCACCCAGGCCCAGAAGGAAGTCAGCCATAATATGGCGCTCAATCTGCTGGACGCCCTGGTGCAGACGGCGGTCGAGAGCGCCCTGCTGGTCGCGCCGCCGCTGACGCCAAGCGACGGCGGATTATGGATTGTCGGCGATGCCGCGACCGGCGACTGGGCGGGACATGACCGGGAGCTGGCGCAATATATCGGCGGCGGCTGGCAGTTTCATATCCCGTTCGACGGGATGCTGGCCTGGCTGCGGGATGAAAATATTGCGGCGCGATTTATGACCGGATTATGGCAAAAAGGGCTGGTGACGGCGACAAAAGTCGAGGTGTCCGGCCAGCAGGTGGTCGGCAGCCAGCAGGCGGCCATCGCCGACGCCGCCGGCGGCGCAACCATAGACGCAGAGGCGCGTTCGGCGCTTAACAGCCTGCTCGCGGCCTGTCGCGCCCACGGCCTGATCGCCGGTTGATTTTTCACAGAATTTTCCCGTCCAAATAGTGACATATTCTCATGGATAATAAAACAGGATCAAATTTGAATAAAAATGCAGCCTAATCCGTCTGCATCAAAGCGAGAGGGTTATTATCATGAGAAAAATTTTTCTGGGCAGCGTGTGCGTTTTCGCCCTGATCGGCGGTATGGCCCGGGCGGAAGACGCCCGCACCGGGGACAAGGGCTGGTATCTCGGCATTGACGGCGCCTACAGCATTCTGGGCGGGGAACAGGCCAAAGGGTCGGCGCTCGACCTCAACAGTCATTTTAACGACGGCTGGGCCATTGGCGGCAATCTGGGCTATGATTTCGGCGACTGGCGTCTGGAAGGGGAAATCGGCAAACATTTTCATTCGGCCGACCGCTTTGACATCCGGAATGACGGCGGGCTGGGCCTTGGCGGCGCGGGAAATGTCGCGGCGACGGGGAAATCCCGGCTGACCAGCTATATGATGAATCTGGTTTATGACCTGGGCCGGCTGACGGATCAGGCTTCCGTCGAGCCTTTTATCGGCGCTGGCCTGGGGCTGGCGGATATGAAATGGCGAAATCTCGCCACGTCATCGACGATGATAGCTGATGATTCCGACAGCGTCTTCGCCTATCAATTGTTCGCCGGGCTGCGAATTCCGCTGGCCAATGCGTTCGAAATGTCGTTCAAATACCGTTACCTGGCGACGGCGGACGCCACCCTGCAGGACCGGATCGGCGACAGGTTCGAAGCGAGCTACGGCGCCCATGATATTATCCTCGGTCTGACCTATCGTTTTGGCGGCGCGGGCCGCAAGGCGACGGCGGAACTGCCGCAACCGGTCGCGGTCGCCCAGCGGGAGACGGAACCCGTTATAGCGCCGCCCGCGCCTGTTAGCGAACCTGTCGCGCCGGACCCCCTGCCGGAACCGGCGGCGGGACCGGTGATCGACAAGGGGCCCTATACGGTTTATTTTGACTGGGACAGCAGCCGGATCACGCCGACGGCGGCGGAGACCCTTGAAAAGGCGGCGGCCGAAGCGGTGAAGGTAAAGGATATTATCATCAAAGTCGCGGGCCATGCCGACCGCTCCGGTCCGGACGGCTATAATGACAAACTGTCATGGCGGCGGGCCATAATGGTTAAAAACGCCCTGATCGAGCAGGGGGTTGAAGGCCCGCGGATCACCATTGAGGGCTTTGGCGAGACCATGGCCGAGGTTGAAACCGGCGACGGCGTCCGGGAAGCCCGGAATCGCCGGGTGGTCATCATTCTGGAATAAAGCTTCCCCGTCAGCTAAAAAAAGGCGCGCCTGACCGGCGCGCCTCAGACGGCGGACAAGACGTCATAACCACGCCCGCGTTATCCTCCATCCTCCCTCGCGTTATCCTCCATCCTCCCTCGCGTTATCCTCGCCCCTTCCTTATCCCCTTTCCGCTATCTCCCCGCGCCCCATTTCCGCTGTTCTTTTCCCCCTCATTCCCGCGCGGCTCATCACCGCTCGCCCGGAATGACCCCGCAATGACGATGAAAATAGCTTTTTTCAGCCGCCTGCTAGCGGCAGGCTCCTTCTATCCGACCGCAAAAGCCGGTTGGCAAAATCGCAATTTAAAGTTAAGCTGTTGTCATGAATGATATACTGGCAAAGGGGCAGGCCTGGGTCGACGCCTTCCTGATCTGGTTCGACGAAACATTGTTGTCCTATCAAACATTGGGACAGCTCGGGGTGATCCTTGTGCTGTGGGTTTTCAGTATCGGCATTGTCCGGCTGAACGTCTTTCTGCTGCCGGGGCTTATGGACCGCTTTGCGGTCTATCAGCGGCTCAAGCGTCATCTTTCCCCGCTTTATGACCTGTCGCTCTGGGTGATTATGATCCTGCTGGTCAAGTCGGTCGCCGACCAGAACGGGATCCCGAGCTATGCGCTCAATATCGCCGCCAGCCTTATTCTGGCCTGGATCGTGATCCGGCTGGCGACCGGGGTCATTGAAAGCCGGGAAATCGCCCGCCTTGTCCGCGCCCTGGCCTGGACCCTGGCGGCGCTGAATATTGTCGGCTGGCTGGGGCCGCTGATGGACATGCTCGACAACGTGACCTTTTCCCTCGGCCAGGGACAGGTGAGCATTCTGGGGATTCTGCTCGGCCTGCTGACCCTGCTGCTGCTGGTGTGGTTCGCCATAATAATCACCAATTTCCTCGAAAACTGGTTGCGCCGGGTGCCGGCGGTCAACCCGTCGGCCCGGGTGCTGCTGTCGAAGATGGCCCGCATCGTGCTGATCGCCGCCGCCTTTCTGTTCGCCGTGTCCAGCGTCGGCATTGACCTTACGGTCTTTGCGGTCTTTGGCGGCGCGATTGGCGTCGGGCTTGGTTTTGGCCTGCAGAAGGTGGTGTCCAATTTCGTCAGCGGCGTGATCCTGCTGATGGACCGTTCCATCAAGCCGGGGGATGTGATTGAAATTTCCGGCACCTACGGCCGGATCAACAAGCTGGCCGGGCGCTATACCTCGGTCATTTCCCGCGACGGGCGGGAGTATCTGATTCCGAATGAGGATATGGTGACCCAGACGGTGATCAACTGGACCTTTTCCCACCACATGGTGCGGCGTCATCTGCCGGTCGGCATTTCCTACAAAAGCGATGTCGATCTCGCCATGGAACTGATGGTGGAGGCGGCCGATGAGGTGGAGCGCGTGCTGAAGGATCCGGCGCCGCGGGTTCAGATCAAGGGTTTTGGCGACAGCGCCATCGACCTGGAGCTGCGCCTGTGGATCCGCGACGCCAAGAACGGCGTCAGCAATGTGGCGAGCGAGGTCTATTACAAGGTCTGGCGGAAATTCAATGAGAAGGGCGTCGAATTCCCTTATCCGCAACGGGACATTCACATCATCAAAGAGGATTTGAAGGAGCTGGTCTAGCAGGCTGCTGAAAGGCGCTTTCCCGATAGCGTCATTTTGTTGCCGTCTTACCCCCGAATGGGCCTCGGAATTCAATATCTAAAATTTAGAAAGTTAATCAAAAATTATCATTTTTTCTGCATAAGAAGATCATGAACTAGGGGGATTCTCCTACTATTTTAGAGCCAGCGCTTTCATAATTTCAGGTTAAGACGGGCGGAATGCACGAAGCAGAAATAGATAATATGACACTAAGGTCGGCCAGATACTGGCGAACCGTAACAATGATCGCCCTGGCCTGTTTTCTTGCCGCCGGGGCGGGGCGCCTGATGTCCGTCCCGCCGGAATATATCTCGCCCCTGTGGCCCGCGGCGGGTCTGATGCTGGCGGTGCTGTTGATATATGGGTTTCGTTACTGGCCCGGTGTCTGGCTCGGCGCTACCCTCTTCGATATGTGGGTAGATCCCTCCGTCACCGGCCTCATGAGCTCTGTTTTTCTGGGCGCGGGATCAACGGTGCAGGCTCTGATCGCCGCCCGGCTCGTCAAACCCTTCGTTCATGACCCGGCCGTGTTCATCCGTGACCGCAACGTCTGGAGTTTCCTGATATTGAGCGGGCCCGTGGCATGCCTGACAGCGCCAACCCTCGGAATCGCCATATTATATGGCTTCGGCCGGCTGGCGCCGGACAGTATGGCTTCCCATTGGCTGACCTGGTGGGTCGGCGACACGCTCGGCGTTATTCTGTTTGCGCCGCTGTTTCTGCTGATCTGGTATGCCAGGCGTTCGCTGACGCCGTTTCCGCGAACCCAGGTTACCGTGCCACTGCTGATCACCGCCATCCTGTTGTCCGCCGGTCATCTCGGCCTCAACAAATATGAGTAGAGTGTCGAATGGCAAGAGGCGGAAACGCTCATGGAAGAGACCTATGCCCAAAGCTTTCTGTCCATCGCTCACAGCACGGACCAATTGAAGGGCGTTGAACGGTTTTTTGCCGCAAGCCGCTACGTGAGCCGCGAGGAATTTGTGACCTACACTGAAGATACGCTGCGCCAGCCCGGCATAGTTGCTGTTGAATGGGCGCCGCGGATATCTCATGCGGAACGCCCCCGGTTTGAAATGAAAAACAGCCTTCGGATTATGGAACGCGGTCCGGCCGATAACCAGGTCCCGGCAGCAGGCCGTCCGGTTTATTTTCCGGCTTATTTTAATGGATTCACGGCAGAAAACAAAATCGACAGGGGCTTTGACCTTGGCTCCAATCCGGCCCGCAAACGGGTGATGGACCATGCCCGCGACAGCGGCGAGGCCGTGGCGGCGGCCCCGGTGAAGATGCAGGAGGGCGGACAGCCGGGCCTGCTGGTGTTCATCCCTGTTTATGACCCGCATTTCAATTCTGAAACCGCGTCGCCGGCTTCACGACGCGCGGCGTTGCGCGGCTATGTGATTGGCCTGCTGGACATTCAGGAACTGATTGCCCCGTTCGCTGAAAGGGCGAAAGCAAACCAGTTTTTATTCCGGGTATCGGACGTCACGCCCGGAGATGAGCGCGATATTCTGCGGCAGACTTTCCTGACCTCGACGGTTTCACAATGGGCGCGGGAACTGACCTTCGTCGGTCGAACCTGGCGATTGGAGATCGCGCCTGCGACGGATGGATGGCATCCCGGCAACAGTCTCACCATGTTTTTGTTTTTGATCTTCTCTGTCGTGGCGGCGCTTTTGGTTGTTGAGACCGTCCTGAACGCTTCCGGGCGCAATATGGCGACGGCGGCGATGGTCAAGAAGCGGACAGCCGAGCTTGAACAGGAGCTCGGCGCCCGGCGTGAAGCCGAATTTACCCTTCAGACTACCCAGCAGCTTCTCGAATACGCCATGGATCTTTCGGTTATGGGCCATTGGGAATTCGATGCAGAAAGCAATTGCTTTACCTTCAATGACCGTTTCTACGCCCTTTATGGGACAACGGCGGCCCGGGAGGGGGGCTATGTGATGTCGGCGGAACGCTTCCGAAATGAATTTTGCCATCCAGACGATATTGGCCTGGTGGAGGCGGAAACCCGCAAGGCCCTGGGATCATCCGATAAAAAGGCCGGCACCTGGCAAATGACCCATCGCATGATCCGGCGCGATGGCGCGGTGCGTTATGTGGCGGTGCGTTTTGGCCTGATCCGGGACGCAAGCGGCCAAACCATCAAAATCCAGGGGGCGGATCAGGATATTACGGATATCAAAGATACCGAAGAGGCCTTGCGCGACAGCCAGGCGCAACTGCTGGCGCTCAATGCCGACCTCGAATATCGCGTCGAGAAACGCAGTGCGGAACTGAAGCGGCAAGAGGAATGGAACCGCATGTTGCTGGAAAATCTGACCGAGGGCGTGGTGGCCTGCAATGCAAAAGGCGAATTGACCCTCTTTAACAAGGCGGCCCGGGAATGGCACGGTATGGATCCGCGGGCAATCAAGCCTGAAAAATGGGCGGAATATTACAGCCTTTACAAAGGTGACGGCGTGACGCCGATGCCAACAGAAAATATTCCGCTGATCCGCGCTCTGAACGGTGAACAGATATCCAATGCGGAAATGAGCATTGTCGCCAGGGGACATAAACCCCGTTTCATACTGGCGAATGGCGCGCCCCTGTTTGATGCGGACGGCGGTAAAATGGGCGCGGTTGTGGCGATGCACGACATTACCGAAAGCCGGCAAAATGCCCAGCGCTTCGCCGATCTGTTTGAATTTGCGCCGGACGCCATCATCATGACCAACAGCAAAGGAGTCATCCTGAAGGTGAACCAACTGACAGAATCCCTGTTTGGCTGGACGCGGGAAGAGCTTCAGGGGCAGCCCGTTGAAATTCTGATGTTGGAGCCATCGCGGAAAAAACATGTGGGGCTGCGCAATCGCTATATACAGGACCCAGCCGTGCGCATGATGGGCGCCGACGAAAAATCCAGGCTCTACGGGGTGCGCAAGGACGGCACTCGCTTCCCGGTTGACATCAGCCTTAGCCCGTTGAAGTCAGAGGAAGGGGCGTTGATTGTCGCCAACGTCCGCGACATCAGCGAACGCGTGCAATCGGAACAGAACATGCGTGAGGCGATGACCATGCTGGATACGACGGAGGACGGCGCCTTCATTTTTGACCCCGAGACACTGCGTTTCACCTATGTCAATGAGGGCGCGCTGCATCAACTCGGCTATTCGCGGAATGAATTGCTTGCCATGACCCCTCTGGACATCAAGCCCGAATTTGACGACCTGAGATTCCGCGAAACCCTGGCTCGCCTAATAACGGGGGATATTGAATCCCGTCGTTTTACCACGCTGCACCGCCATAAGGATGGGCGTGACATCCCGGTGGAAATCAATTTGCAGTATGTGGCGCCCGCCGAAGGACAGGCGCGCTTTATTGCCGTGGTGCGTGATGTAACGGAGCGTCAGCAGGCAATGCATGAACTGCAACGGGCCTCGGAAAAATTGAAAACGGCGAATCTCGCCATTGAACAGGAACGCGAACTGCTTGCCCAGCGCGTCATTGAGCGCACCCAGGAACTCAGTGAGGCCAATCAGCAGCTGGAGCAGGCGAAGGAAGAGGCCGAGCAGGCCAGTCATGCGAAATCCAGTTTTCTCGCCACCATGAGCCATGAGATCCGCACGCCGATGAATGGTGTGATTGGCATGATCGATGTGCTTGAGCAGACCAGTCTGCTTGGCCATCAGGCGGAGATCGTCGACCTGATCAGGGAATCGGCTTTTGCGCTGCTGGGGATCATTAATGACATTCTTGATTTTTCCAAGATCGAAGCCGGCAAGCTGACCATCGAAAGCGCGCCGATGTCTGTCGAAAATGTCATGGAGAAAACCTGTGAGTTGCTTGACCATCTGGCGATAAAGAAAAATGTCCGGCTTTCTCTGTTCATGGACCCGGCAATTCCCGATCAGGTTATGGGGGATTCGCTGCGTCTGCGTCAGGTGCTGATCAATCTGATTAATAACGCCATTAAATTTTCCAGTGGCCAGGAAAGATGTGGCCGGGTGTCAATTCGCGCCATACCGGTCGAATATAATCATGACCGGGTGACGGTGGAATTCAAGGTTGTCGACAATGGCGTCGGCCTGGATGAAGACACCATGAAACGGCTGTTCACCCCCTTTACCCAGTCCGACAGTTCCACCACGCGCCGCTTTGGCGGCACGGGGCTTGGTCTTGCGATATCGCGCAATCTCGTCGGTCTGATGAATGGGGAAATCGCCGTGGCGGGGGAGCCGGACCTGGGGGCGACATTTACGGTCCGCCTGCCCTTTGGCCTGATGCCGGAGATATCGCAAGACAGTGAAGTCTCCTCCCCAGTTGCAGGACTTCCCTGCCTGATTGTGGGCGACGCCGAAGGTGTGGCGGATGATCTGACTGTCTATCTGAGACATGCGGGCGCCGTGGTGGACCAGGCGCAGGATCTTGAGGCGGCCCGGGAATGGACCGTCGCCCATCCGGCCGGCAGGACAGTCTGGGTTCTGCCGGCGTCTGATGAGGGGCCGATGCCGGATGACCTGCGCGCCGCCGCCCGCGCCGCCGGGGAACTTGGTGTTCGTTTCGTCCTGCTGCGCCACGGGCGCGACAAGCTGCCCCATCCGGCGACGGACGATCTGGTCACCGTCCATACGGGCGTGCTCTATCGACAGTCTTTTCTCAAGACGGTCGCCGTCGCCGCCGGGCGGGCCCCGCGCGAAGAAGAAAAACAACAGGATTTTACGGCGGGTGAAAGAAAATATCCCCTGTTGCGTGAGGAGGCCCTGCGGCGGGGCCAGTTGATTCTGGTGGCGGAAGATAATGAAACCAATCAGAAAGTGATCCTGAAACAGCTCGCCCTGCTTGGCTTCGCCGCCGATATCGCCGGCGATGGCCGTGCGGCGCTTGACTGCTGGAAACGGGAAGATTACGCCCTGCTGCTCACCGACCTGCATATGCCGGAACTGGATGGCTATCAGCTAACGGCGGCCATTCGGGAAGCGGAAAAGGCATCACGTCATATCCCGATTATCGCGCTCACGGCCAATGCGATCAAGGACGAAGCCGACTATTGCCGCGCCAACGGCATGGACGACTATCTGAGCAAGCCGGCGCGCCTGCATGAATTGAAGGCGCTCCTTGAACAATGGATGCCTCCGGCAAAATCCAAACCGGATGGCGCGGCAACAGACGCGGCGGCTGTTGCAGAAGATACTACAGCCGACCCGGTGAATATCAAAGTTCTGGAAGATATGGTGGGAAATGAACCGGACGTTATCCGGGAATTGCTGCATCATTTTCGGGCCAATGCGATGGAAACGGCGGCGGCCTTAAAGGCGACCTGTAACAACGGGCAGTTCGCCAGAGCCGGTGCGACCGCCCATAAGCTCAAGTCCTCCGCTTTCTCGGTTGGCGCCGTGAACCTGGGCAACCTGTGCGCGGATATAGAGCGGTCCGGCAAAGCCGGCGATATTGACGCCGTGACAGATTTATTGCGTCTCTTTGAGGCTGAAATGACGGCCGTCATCAAATATCTCGATTCCCTGCTGTAGATATATTCCGGCGCGGGTTGAAACAACTAAGGAGTAATTATGTTAAATAAAGCAAAATTAAAGGTATTGATCCTTGATGATGATGTTTTCATGCTTCAATTGCTCTCCCATTTGCTGGCGAGTCAGGGGTTTGCGTCGGTTACGCCCTGTGACAACGGTCATCAGGCGCTGAATTTGTTCGACAGCGCGCGGACGGCGCCGGACCTTATTCTGCTGGATCTCAACATGCCGGAAATGGACGGGGTCGAATTCATCCGCCATCTGGTCAAAAGCAATTATACGGGCAGCCTGATCCTGATCAGCGGCGAGAACAGCCGCGTACTCCAGAGTGCTGAAAAGCTGGTGCAGGCCCATCGGATTACCATCCTTGGCCATCTGCGCAAGCCGGTCAAACCGGCGGAACTGACCGCCCTGATCGAAACATGGAAAATTCCGGCGCAAAACAAGCCCCGGCGGCTAAACAAAAGCTATAGCAGGGAAGAGGTTCGCGCCGCCATCAGCAACGGCGAACTGGTGAATTACTATCAGCCCAAGGTGGCGGTCGCCAATGGCGACGTCGTCGGCGTTGAGACTTTGGCGCGGTGGCGCCATCCGCTGGACGGCATGGTCTTTCCGGATCAGTTTATCCCTGTTGCGGAAACCGATGACCTGATCAATGATCTCACCCGGGCGGTGATGACGGGCGCCCTGGCCCAGAGCCGGGCCTGGCGGCAGGCCGGTCTGTCCCTGCGGGTTGCGATCAACCTGTCAATGGATAACCTGACGTCGCTGGATTTTGCCGATGTTGTCGCCGAACTTGCGGCCGCCGCGGACGTGGCGCCGCAGGATCTGATCCTGGAGGTGACCGAAAGCCGTTTGATGACGGACATGAAGGTTCCGCTCGATATTCTGACCCGGCTGAGCCTGAAACGATTTCACCTCTCCATTGATGATTTCGGCACCGGACATTCCTCCCTGACCCAGCTCAGCGACATTCCTTTCGATGAACTCAAGGTGGACCGAAGTTTCGTCCATGGGGCCGATGGTAATGATACCTTGCGGGCGATTTATGACGCGAGCCTCGGGCTGGCGAAACAGCTTGACATGAAGGTCGTGGCCGAAGGGGTCGAGGACCGGAAGGACTGGGCGTTTCTGCGCCGGACGGGGTGTGATTTCGCCCAGGGCTATTTCATCGGCAGACCCATGCCGGCCGAGGAAATAGCCGGCTGGATCGACCAGTGGGAGGCTCGCCGTGAAGAGCTTGCTCCGCCCGTAAAGTGACCTGCCGACCGGTTTCCAACCAAGACATGAGGCATCGTCAGAAACACAATCCTGCCAAACCACATTGGGTTCAAATAATTAATACCAACGGCCCTTTATATTGAATCTGAAATTCGAATAGCCTGCTACAAATATGATACGAATTTCAGATTCAGAAGACTAGGTCCCCCGCGCGACATCAACCAATTCGGAAATGGCCGCCAGATGGCTTTGCAGCTGCTGCTTGGAAAAGGTCGATAAAAATTTATTCTGGGCGACTTGCCAGTATTTAAGCCCCTTGAGGACCGTTTCAACACCTTCATCGGAAAGTGAAATCAGCCGTTGGCGACGGTCCTGGCCTTTTTTGATCACCAGCAGTCCCTGACGTTCCAGCGGCCGCATATTGCGCGCCACCGTTGACGCATCCATTAACAGCTCATCCGCCAGGCGGCTTACCGTAATTTCGCCGCAACGGTGCAGAACAATCAGGATGATCATCTGCGTATATCGGATGCCCGTATCATTCAAGGCGTCATCATAAAGACGTGTTATGGCCCGGGCGGCCCGCCGGATATGGGTGCAAACACACATATCAAGGGAAGATTCAAAGTTTTGGCCTTCTGCGCTTAACTTTTTGTTTTCCACAAATTACCCCACAATTTATATTTAAAATTTACAAATGCCTATGATGAAATGACCCCAGGCACTACCCTTTTTCCTTAGAATTAAAACATATATTTCTAATGTATTTAAATTATATACTATATAATACAAGAAGTTCATACAATTCCAGTCAAAAAAATCAATAGTTTAGATTATACTGGCCTTTTTTGTTAAATAACCCGGGGCCGGAATCTCTCTTGTCCCTTTCCTTCGCCATCAAATATGCCTATAAAGATAATTGATCCTGAATGGGGAAAAATGATCCGAAGTCCAACCAAAGAAGTCCACGCCAACATGACCGAACAATATCTCGAAAAAATTGATTATCTGATCTCAGCCGCCCAAAAGGCCGGGGCCGATTCCTGCGACGCGATCATCTATGCCGGACAATCGGAATCCGTAACCTGGCGGCTCGGCAAGCTCGAGGACGCCGAACGGTCCGAAAGCGCCGACCTGGGCTTGCGGGTTTTCGTTGGACAGCGCCAGGCCATTGTCTCGTCCAGCGACATGAGCCGGCCCGTTCTGGACCAGCTGATCGAACGGGCGATCGATATGGCGAAAAACGCCCCGGAAGACCCCTATGCCGGGCTGGCGGACCCGGCGCAGCTCGCCCTGTCGGAAAAGGACATTCCCGATCTTGATCTCTATGACGATACCCTGAAATCGGCCGATGAACTGAAACAGCTGGCCCGCGCCATAGAAGAAAGCGCCCTGGACCTCGACGGCGTCACAAATTCGGAAGGCGCCGGCGCCGGCGCCAGCAGCGGCCTGATCACCGTGGCCAATTCAAACGGCTTTTCCGGCTGTTACCGGTCGAGCCATTTTTCCTTAAGCATTTCCGTTATCGCCGGCGAGGGCGCCGCCATGGAGCGGGATTACGCCTATTCCTCAAAACGCTATTTTTCCGATCTTCGGGATCCGGGTGACATCGGCCGGGAGGCGGCGGAAAAGGCGCTGCGCCGCCTCGGGCCGCGCAAGGCCCGCACCTGTCAGGCGCCGGTGGTGTTTGATCCCCGGGTGTCGCGCACCCTGTTGGGACATCTGGCCGGGGCGGTCAATGGCCAGGCGATCGCCCGCGGCACCAGCTTCCTGAAGGACAGGATGGACCAGCCGGTTTTCAACCCGGCGATTTCCATCCACGACGATCCCCATATCCGGCGCGGCCCGTCGTCAAAACCCTTTGACGGCGAAGGCTGCCGCAATCAGCGGCTCGACATCGTCGTCGGCGGCGAACTGCGGAGCTGGATTCTTGACAGCGCCAGCGCCCGCCAGTTGGGCCTCGTCGCCAATGGCCGCGCCAGCCGCGGCACCTCGTCGCCGCCGTCGCCTTCCTCGACCAATCTTTATATCGCCCCCGGCAAGCTTTCACCGGAAGAATTGATCGGCGATATAAAATCCGGCTTTTTCGTCACCGACCTGATCGGCATGGGCGTCAATGGCATCACCGGCGATTACAGCCGCGGCGCCGGCGGTTTCTGGATCGAGGACGGCAGGATCAGCTACCCGGTCAATGAAATCACCATCGCCGGCAATCTGAAGGACATGTTCATGAATATGACCGCCGCCGATGACCTGGAGCTGAAATACGGCACCGATGCACCGACCCTGCGGGTCGAAGGCATGACAATCGCCGGGGAATAGGTCCGACCGGCCATCCCCGGGACCTTGGTCCCCACATAGAATAAACGCGCGCCATAAAAAAAGCCGCCCCGGTCAGAGCGGCTTTTTAAGTGTTTATCGGCCGGATTCAGAAACTGGCGCCAACGCTGAACACCACGGTGGCGTCGGCATTGTCGCCGGCCAGGTTGGTATCAATATAGGACACGCCAAAATCGAGCCCCTTGTAATTCACCGAGCCGCCGACGGACCAATCCCATTTGTCCCGCGCCAGCGCTCCGTCCTCATAACCCAGGTGCAGCTTGACCGTGACCGGCGTTTCGGGAATGACCACTTCGCCGTCCGTATAGATATAGATATTATCCTCATTGCCCAGATTGTCGCTGCTGAAGGCGTAATTCGCCCCGACAAAGGCGGCGACAAAGCCAAGATCCATGCCCACCGAACCATAAAGTTCGACATAGTCGGTATCCTCACCGCCCGGATAATGGTAGAGCAGGCCGCCGACATCATAGCTCACGCCGTTCGCCTCCCCGGCGTAACCGCCGTAAAGATTGGTTTCCATCGAAGAGCCGTTGAAATCGGAAATATTGGATGCCCAGGTTCCGGCGTAAAAACCGCTGTCATGGGCCCAGTCAAACCCGCCCTGAAGGGCGAATCCCTCGTCATTCAGCGATACGCCGCGAAAGCGATAGTCGCTCAGCATGGAAACATTGGCGCTGAAGCCGCCGCCGAGCTCCGCCCGGGCCGCCGGCGCCGACGCCAACACGCCCGCCATCAACAACGATCCGCATAATATTTTATTTAATCTAATCACGTTTCTCTCCTTGGCTTTTTTAAATTGTTGCTTCCGGCGCTCTTTTTCAACCCCAGACGTTAGCCCCGGTCCGGTTAAAATATCATTATCCTGATTGATCAGGCCCCGCTTCCCCGCAGGGCCTGAGGTCATATGGTTCAGAATTTCTGCGACCCGGCGCCGAATTCGGGGTAGGCCTCCATACCCAGTTCCGCCAGATCGCCGCCTTTCGCCTCATCTTCCTCGCTAACCCGGACACCGACGGTATATTTCAGCCCCAGCCAGATCAAAAGGCTCATCAGAAAGACAAAGGCCCCGATGGCGCCGACGCCGATGGCCTGGGTCAGGAAACTCACGCCCTCGCCATGGTTGGTCAGCGGCACCGCCAGCGTTCCCCACACGCCGCACACCAGATGCACCGGCACCGCCCCGACCACATCGTCGATCTTGAACTTGTCGAGCAACGGCACGGCGAAGACCACCAACGCGCCGCCGACGGCGCCGATGAGGATCGCCTGGCCAATGGTCGGCGTCAATGGTTCCGCCGTAATCGACACCAGCCCGGCCAGCGCCCCGTTCAGCACCATCGTCAGATCGACTTTCTTATAGAGCAATTTGGTCAAAATAAGGGCCGCGACAACACCGCCCGCCGCCGCCATATTGGTATTGGCGAAAATCTGCGCGACGGCGACGGCGTCAATGGCCGATCCCAGCGCCAGTTGCGAGGCGCCGTTAAAGCCGAACCAGCCGAGCCACAGGATAAAGGTGCCGAGGGTGGCCAGGGTCAGTGACGACCCCGGAATCGGGTGAACCTGGCCGTTGGCCCCGTATTTTCCCTTGCGCGGGCCGAGGATGATCGCCCCGGCCAGCGCCGCCCAGCCGCCGGTGGAATGGACCAGGGTCGAACCGGCGAAATCGCTGAAACCCATGCCGTCGAGCCAGCCGGCGCCCCATTCCCAGGAACCCTGTATCGGATAAATCACCGCCGTCAGAACGACAACGAAGGCAAAAAACGGGAACAGCCTGATCCGTTCGGCCAGGGTTCCCGACACAATCGACGCCGTGGTCGCAACAAACACCATCTGGAAAAACCAGTCCGACGCCGAGGCATAGCCGCCGTCGAGGTTGATCGCCGGGTCGGCGGCCGTCTCCGCCGCGCCCCAGAGGGAAAAGGAGCCGATGAAACCGCCGTCAACCCCCGAATACATCAGATTATATCCGACGAGGAAATAGGCGATCCCGGCAATGGCGTAGAGGCCGATGTTCTTGATGCACATGGTGGCGACATTTTTGGTCCGGACCAGTCCCGCCTCCAGCATGCAGAAACCCGCCGCCATCCACATGACCAGAAAGCCGCCGATCAGAAACAGCAGGGTATTCAAAATGAAGCCGACCTCGGGATCAACCGCGGCATGGGCCGATGAAGCGCCGCCGGTCAACAAAAGGGCCGCCGTCAGGGCCGTGATAAAATATTTTTTAAGCATTCTTTCCTCCTACAGGGCGTCTTCGCCCATCTCGCCTGTTCTTATTCTCATCGCCTGCTCAAGGTCGCAGACAAATATTTTGCCGTCGCCGATCGTGCCGCAATAGGCCGATCGCCTGAGCGCCTCCATGGTCCGCTCCACAATGTCGTCCCGCACCGCCAGTTCAAGCCGCACCTTGGGCACAAAGGCGACATCATATTCCGCCCCGCGATAAATTTCCGCATGGCCCTTTTGGCGGCCATAGCCCTTGACCTCGTTGACGGTCAGGCCCTCAACGCCGACTTCTGTCAGCGCCTCCCGCACCGCTTCAAGTTTGAATGGTTTGATAATTGCCGTCATCATCTTCATGGCGTTTGCTCCTTGCTGTTGCCTCTTGAACAAAGCAAGCGCCATGCCAGAAAAAAGATTCTCAAATAACCTATTGATAAAAAAGGAAAATTCAGTTTTGTTGCGCCGCGCCACGCAAAAAAACCGGAGATAATATGATTATTTTTTAGCCATTTGTTATTTTTGGCTAATTTTTAAGCATTTCATCTCTGGCGATGCAACAAGCCGCGCCTTCCGGCGGCTGAGATCATATATAGACGGAATTTACTCCCCCTGACCCAGCACCAGCGCCGGGTTGAGGCGTTCCTCATACCAGTTGAGTCCCCAATGAAGATGCGGCCCGGTGGCGCGGCCGGTGGCGCCGACGGCGCCGATCCGTTCGCCCCGGCGCACCGTCTGTCCCGCGACCACATCGATATTCTGCATATGGGCGAAGACGGTGCTGACCCCATGGCCGTGATCAATGATCAGGGTATTGCCGGTATAATAAAGGTCCGACACCATCGTCACCACCCCGGTCAGCGGCGCGACGATCGGCGTGCCTGTGGGCGCGGCGATATCCATGCCGGTATGGGGGCTTTTCGGCCTGCCGTTCAGAACCCGGTGATTGCCGAAATTGCCGCTGACCCGGCCGCGCACCGGCCACAGGAAAGCCGCCCGGAAATCCTCGCGGTCGCTGTCGGTCGCCCGCGCCGCCCGGACCCGGGCCGAATCGGCCCTGATCCGCGCCAGCACCTCCGGCGGCGGGGTGACCATTTTCGGCGGCAGGCCGTCAATATGCTGAACATCATAGGTCTGTTTTTTGACCATCAGCCGCTGATGACGGCTCCGGCCCCGGGGATCGACGAGGCGGAATTTCACCATGCGACCCTGTTTCCAGTTGAGGCCGAGGGCGAAATACCCGTCGGGCGAAAGCCTGATTTGCCGGTCGCCGATCCACAGCTTGCTGCCCGGCGCGACCTTGCCGACGTAAAAGCCGCCCTGGGTCAGTTCATCGGGCAGGCCCAGCAGATTTTCGGCCGCCGCGCCTGCGGTCATGACAAGAAACATCATTGCAGCAAGGATATGTCTCATAACAGCGACCCCTGGCGGTCATCTTTGTCGTCATCGGTCGGCTTTTTTCTTTTGGCGGGGCGTTTGCCCGCTTTCGGGGCCGCCTTTGGCGCAGATCCATCGCCGGTCGCCACCGCCGCCTGACGGCCGTCGCTGAATTCAATCTCCAGCCCGTCGCCCGGCGCGACATCGGCGGACAGGGTCACCGTCCGCCCTTCCGCGTCCCGCACCACGGCGAAGCCCCGGTCGAGCACCCGCTTGTAATTCAGGCTGTCGAACAGCCGTCCGGTGGCGGCGAAGTGATCCTGTTTCTTGCGCAGGCTCTGCTGCATTCCTCGCCGCAGCCGCCCGTCAAGCTGGAGAATTTCCTCCCCGGCGCGAGAAATATCCCGGCTCAGCAGGTCCGGCCGCAACAGGCGGCTTGCGTTGTCGAGCTTCATCTGCTGACGTTCGCCGAGCAGCCTCAGCGCCCGCGGCAGCCGTTCGGCGACATCATCCAGACGCTGCCGACTGAGCGCCAGCATGTCCGCCGGCTTGGGCAGGCCGCGGCCGAGCCCCTCCAGCGTCCGGCTCTTGTCGGTGAGCAGTCGCCGCACCGAGCGGTTGAGGCGGGCGTCCAGATCCTGCGTCGTATACAGCAGATCATCGCGCACCGGCACCGCATGTTCCGCCGCCGCCGTCGGCGTCGGCGCCCGGAGGTCCGCGACGTAATCGATCAGGGTGGTGTCCGTCTCATGGCCGACCGCCGAGATCACAGGAATGTCGCTGTCGGCGACGGCGCGGATCACCGCTTCCTCGTTAAAGGACCAGAGGTCTTCGAGACTGCCGCCGCCGCGGGCGACGATCAGCACATCGGGCCGCGGCAGCTTTTCATCGCCGGAGATGTCATTAAAACCGCGGATCGCCGCCGCCACCTGATCGGCCGCCCCTTCGCCCTGGACCAGCACCGGCCAGACCAGCACCCGGCGCGGAAAACGGTCCGACAGCCGATGTAATATGTCGCGGATCACCGCCCCGGTCGGCGAGGTGACGACGCCGATCACCTCCGGCAGATAAGGGATGGCGACTTTGCGCGCCGGGTCGAACAGGCCTTCGGCGGCGAGCTTTTTCTTGCGTTCCTCGAGCAGCGCCATCAGGGCGCCGGCGCCGGCCGGCTCCATCCGCTCAATGACAATCTGATATTTCGAGCGCCCGGGATAGGTGGTCAGCTTGCCGGTGCAGATGACTTCAAGCCCGTCCTCGGGCCGGAAGGCGAGCCGCCCGGCGACCCCCTTCCACATCACGCCGTCCAGCACCGCCTTTTCATCCTTCAGCGCCAGATACATATGGCCCGAGGCGGCCCTTTTCAGGCCGGAAATCTCGCCGCGCAGCCGCACATAGCCGAATTTATCCTCGACGGTCCGCTTTAAAGCCATGCTCAGTTCGGTGACGCTATATTCCGGGGCGTTGCTCGCCGTCTGTTCGGCGTTATAGGGATAGTCGGGCATATTCTGTGGTTTTTTTCACCTTGTTTCCAGTTTCGCCTATGCTACAAGAGTGCAAAGCCCAGATAAAGGCATAAAGCTGAAATAAAGGAATTTTGACGATGAATATTCTGGTGATCGGTTCCGGCGGGCGGGAACACGCCCTGACCTGGAAAATTGCCCAAAGCCCTTTGGTGGAAGACCTTTATGTCGCGCCCGGCAATGGCGGCATGGGCGATCTGGCAACCTGTGTCGCGCTTGACGCGTCGGACCATGACGCCGTCGTTCAATTCTGCCGCGCCCGGGACATCGGGCTGGTCGTCGTTGGCCCCGAAGCGCCGCTGGTCGACGGGCTGGTCGACCGGCTGGAGCAGGAAGAGATCACCGCCTTCGGCCCCTCCGCCTATGCCGCCCAACTGGAAGGCTCCAAGGGCTTCACCAAGGACCTCTGCGCCAGATACGACATCCCGACCGCCGCCTATGGCCGTTTTGACGATGCGGCGCGGGCCCGGGCCTTCGCCGCCGAAATGGGCGCGCCGCTGGTGGTCAAGGCCGACGGCCTCGCCGCCGGCAAGGGGGTGATTATCGCCGAAACCCTGGATCAGGCTTACGGGGCGATTGACGATATTCTCGGCGGACAATTCGGCGACGCCGGCGCCGAACTGGTGATCGAGGAATTTCTCCGGGGCGAGGAAGCCAGTTTCTTCGCCCTCTGCGACGGTGAGAATATTCTGCCGCTCGCCTCGGCCCAGGACCACAAAAGGGTCGGCGAAGGCGATACCGGCCCCAATACCGGCGGCATGGGCGCCTACAGCCCGGCGCCGGTGATGACGCCGGAGATGACCCGGCGCACCATTGACGAGATCATCCGGCCGACCGTCCGCGGCATGAAGGAAGAAGGCCATCCTTTCAAGGGTGTCTTCTTCGCCGGGCTGATGATCACCGACAGGGGACCGGAACTGATCGAATATAATGTCCGTTTCGGCGATCCGGAATGCCAGGTGCTGATGATGCGGATGAAGTCGGACCTCGTCCCGGCGCTGCTCGCCGCAGCCCGGGGCGGCGTCGATCAGGTCGAAATGCAGTGGCATGACAAATGGGCGCTGACCGTGGTCATGGCGGCCAAAGGCTATCCCGGCGGCTATGCAAAAGGCGACGTTATCGGAAACCTCGACCAGGCGGCCGCGGACGACCATATCCATATCTTCCATGCCGGAACCGGAAAAGACGGCGATCAAATCCGCGCCGCCGGCGGCCGGGTGCTCAATGTCACCGCCCTCGCCGACAGCGTCAAAGAGGCGCGGATGCGGGCCTATCGCGCCGTCGATAAAATTGACTGGCCGGGCGGTTTCTGCCGCCGGGACATCGCCTGGCGCGCCCTTGAACGGCAAGGCGATTAGCCTGCGCGCCAGGGACGAAAACCGAATATGACTGTTTTATTGCAATTTCATTATAATGATGAAATTATGCTCTGGATTTAGCAATGATTCTGAGTAAAATAATATGACCGATATTTCACCTTCGGGAGACAAAATCGCAACCGACAATATGGCGCTGAGATTTTGTCAGTGGTTGCTGGTTCTTTTTCTGATCTACCTTCTCATTACCGCTGTCGGCATGATCGGCAGCGGTTTCAAAGGGGCCACCAGGGGGCAGGTCGATGATCTGTTCGCTTTCGCCACCAATCCCTTCATGGGCCTTATGGTCGGCGTGATCGCCACCGCCATGGTCCAGTCCTCCTCCACCGTAACCTCGATCATTGTCGGCCTTGTCGCCGGCGGGCTGTCGGTGGAAATGGCCGTGCCGATGATCATGGGGGCCAATATCGGCACAACCATCACCAATACCATCGTCAGCCTGGGCCACGTAGGCCGCAAAAAGGAATTCCGCCGGGCTTTCGCCGCCGCCACGGTCCATGATTTCTTCAATCTGATGGCGGTGGTGTTTTTCCTGCCGATTGAAATTCTTTTCCACCCGCTGCAGAAGGCCGCCGGCTATCTGGCCTCTCATCTGGTCGGCGGCGAGAATATGAGCGTCAAAGGCCTCGATTTCATCAAGCCGATCACCAAGCCGGTCATCGGCGAATTCAGGAATCTGGCCCAGATGATTTCCGAGCCAGTCAGCAATATCATCCTGATCATCTTTGGCGTCATGATTATTTTCCTGTCCATTATATTCGTCGGGAAATTGTTGAAAAGGCTGATGGTCGGCCGGGCGAAGAATATCATGCATGCCTCCATCGGCCGCGGCCCGCTGACCAGTATTTTTTCCGGCGCGGTGGTCACGGTCCTGGTCCAGTCCTCCTCCACCACCACCAGCCTGATGGTGCCGCTGGCCGGCACCGGCGTCTTCAAGCTGAAACAGATCTACCCCTTTACCCTCGGCGCCAATATCGGCACGACGATCACGGCGCTTTTGGCGGCGACCGCCATATCCGGCCCGACGGCGGTTCTCGCCCTGCAGATCGCCCTGGTTCACCTGATCTATAATTCCCTGGCGGTATTGCTGATTTACGGCATTAAAAACCTGCGCAAAATGCCGATTCGCGGCGCCATGTGGCTGGCGCGCATTGCCGCAGAACACAAAATATACGCCCTGCTTTATCTGCTGGGCATCTTTTTTCTTTTTCCCGGCCTTATGGTCTTTTTACACCAATTTTTCGCATAAGGAGATCCCCTATGGAGCATGAAGACCTATCCTCGCTGTCACACAAGAAGCTTAAAAAACTGATCAAGGAAACCGAAGAGGTTCTGGTTCATCTGAAAGAGGAAATGAAAAGGCGCAAGCTGGACAAACAGCATACTGAAATAAATCATCTGGAAGAACATATGGAGGATGCGGAACATAACCTGAGCAACCTCAAGACATTCATCCAGAAGGTTATGAAAGAGCTGCGCAAGGATTAAGGTCAGGGGATTTCAGAGTGAGATCCGAATCGCGGACGGGGTTTGGGCGGTTGATTATTCTTTCTCCGGCCAGATGGGGCGGCCGGCGGTCGGCAGGCCGTAGCTGTCCCATTTCTTGCTCACCCGGTCGATGATTTCCTGATCCATGGCGATTTTCTCGCCCCATTCCCGGTTGCTTTCGCCAGGAAATTTATTGGTGGCGTCGAGGCCGATCTTGCCGCCGAGCCCCGAGACGGGGGAGGCGAAATCCAGATAGTCAATCGGGGTGTTTTCGACCAAAGTCGTGTCGCGCACCGGGTCCATGCGGGTTGACATGGCCCACATCACATCCTTCCAGTCGCGGACATTGATGTCGTCATCGACGACAATGATGAATTTGGTATACATGAACTGCCGGAGGTAAGACCAGGTCGCCATCATCACCCGCTTGGCGTGACCGGCATAGCCTTTTCTGATCGAAATCACGGCGATTCGGTAGGAACAGCCCTCGGGCGGCAGCCAGAAATCGACAATCTCGGGGAATTGCTGTTGCAGCAGCGGAATGAAGACCTCATTCAGCGCCTCGCCGAGCACCGACGGCTCGTCCGGCGGCCGCCCGGTATAGGTCGAAAGATATATCGGGTCCTTGCGCATGGTGATCGCGGTGACGGTGAAGGTCGGGAATGTCTCGACGCTGTTGTAATAGCCGGTATGGTCGCCGTAGGGGCCTTCGTCGCGGTAATCATCGAGCGAGACATGGCCCTCAAGGACGATTTCCGCCGTCGCCGGCACCTTCAGCGGCACGGTTCTGCAATCGACCAGTTCGGTCTTTTTGCCGCGCATCAGGCCGGCGAACTGATATTCCGACAGGGTGTCGGGCACCGGCGTCACCGCGCCGAGAATGGTCGCCGGATCGGCGCCGAGGACCACCGCCACCGGTAACGGTTCGTTATGCATCTGTTTCCAGCGCCGGTGATGCTGCGCCCCGCCGCGGTGCTTCAGCCAGCGCATCAGGGTCTGCTTTTTATTGAGCAGCTGCATCCGGTAAATGCCGAGATTGAAATCATCTTCGCGGGCCTTTCCCGGGCCCTTGGTCACCACCAGCGGCCAGGTGATCAGCGGCGCCGGCTCGCCCGGCCAGCAGCCTTGTATGGGCAGTTTTGTCAGGTCAATATCATCGCCGGTGAGGATCACCTCATGGACCGGGGCTTTCTTCACCGTTTTCGGCCGGGCGTTCATCGCCTGCTTGAGAAGGGGGAGCATGCGGACGGCGTCCTTGAAGCCTTCGGGCGGTTCGGGCTGGCGCAGGAAGGCCATCATCTCGCCGAGGCTGCGCAGTTCCGACGGATCGCGCCCCATGCCCCAGGCGACCCGCTCGACAGTGCCGAACAGATTGACCAGCACCGGCATATCGCTTTTGCCGCCGTCTTCCCGGATCACATGTTCAAACAGGATCGCCGGGCCACCCTCGGCCAGGACCCGGGTTTGAATTTCGGTCATTTCAAGGTGGGTCGAGACGGGCGCCGTGACCCGCACCAGACGGCCCTGCTGTTCCAGATGGGCGATAAAATCCCTGAGCGATGAATGAGGCGATGAATAAGTCATATTCGTCTTATAGGTGAAAATTTATCCGGAGAAAAATAAAAAAGCCGCCTACCGGGTTTTGGCGGCGGCTTTTCGTCGTGATCTTAAAACAGTTTATGCTTCCTCATCGTCGGCTTCTTCGGCGCGCTTAAGGCCGGCCAGAATCATTTTCTTGGCTTTTTCTGCACCCTCCCAGCCGGTGATCTTGACCCATTTGCCGCTTTCCAGATCCTTGTAATGCTCAAAGAAATGCTGGATGCGATTGAGCAGCAGTTCCGGCAGGTCGGTGTAGGTGGTGACATCCTTGTAAGTCGGGTCGGTCTTGAGGTCCGGCACGGCGAGAATTTTCTCATCGCCGCCGGCTTCATCCTCCATCAGCAGCACGCCGATCGGCCGGGCGCGGATCACGCAGCCGGGCACCAGCGGCTCATCGACCACGACCATCACATCACAGGGGTCGCCGTCCTCGGACAGGGTGTGGGGCATATAGCCATAGTTGGTCGGATAGCGCATCGGCGTATGCAGGATGCGGTCGACCAGAATGGCGCCGCTGCGTTTGTGCATTTCATATTTCACCGCGGCGCCGCCGGCCGGGACTTCGATGATGACGTTGATTTCTTCCGGCGGATTAAGGCCGGGGCTGATTTTGCTGACTAAAGGCATTTTGTAAGCTGTCTCCTGAGTATTTTCGCTGCAGCGCAATATAGCTAAAATAACATATTTGTCAGCATGAATCTTGCTATCAATGGTCTTATGTTTTAACGTTCCGTTTACTTTCGTGGAGCAAGGACCCGAAACGGGCCGGAAACTAATCTATCAGGAAAGAAAATATTGATTAATTAATGAGATAAGCCAAGGGAGATATTATGGCGGATTTAGTATTATATACCCCCCCCGTTCTGGGGATTGTCGGGTTAATTGTTGCGTTCATCCTATATCGCGTGGTGGTCAGTTACCCGGAAGGAAATGACAAGGTCAGAAAGATTGGCGACCAGATTCATGCCGGCGCCATGGTCTTTATGAACCGTGAATATAAAATGTTGTTCCTGTTCAACCTGGTGATCATCATTCCTCTTTATTATTTCCTCCACCTTGAAACGGCGATCGCCTTCGCCGCCGGGACCGTGGCCTCGGCCATCGCCGGCTATCTGGGCATGTTCTCGGCGACGAAAGCCAATGTGCGGACGACCTCGGCGGCCCATGACAAGGGCGCGGCGGCGGCGCTGACGGTGGCCTTTTACGGCGGCTCGATCATGGGGCTGTGCGTGGCGTCCCTGGGACTTTTGGGTCTTGGGCTGCTGTATTATTTTTACGGCGCGACCCATGCGGAAGCGATTCACGGTTTTGGCATGGGGGCTTCGACGGTGGCGCTGTTCTCCCGTGTCGGCGGCGGCATCTACACCAAGTCGGCCGATGTCGGCGCCGACCTGGTCGGCAAGGTCGAAGCCGGTATTCCGGAAGATGATCCCCGCAACCCGGGGGTGATTGCCGATAACGTCGGCGATAACGTCGGCGATGTCGCCGGCATGGGATCGGATATTTTCGAATCCTATTGCGGTTCTATGATTGCGACCATCGCGCTGGCGGCGACCTTGAATGTGGCCAATCAGGCGGACCTGATGTCCTTGCCGCTGATGCTGGCTTCAACGGGTCTGATCTGTTCCATTCTGGGCATTCTGCTGGTCAAGATGATGTCCGGCAGTTCGCCCGAGAAAGCCTTGCGCACCGGAACCATCGGCGCGGCGGTGCTGTTTATTGCGGCGGCCTATTTCGTCATTCAGCAGTTCGGCATTGATGTTCAGAAATGGTACGCCATTATCTGCGGCGCCGTCGGCGGGATCATTATCGGCCTGGTGACGGAATATTATACCGCCGGCGGTCCGGTGAAGCGGATCGCCCGGTCCGGGGAAACCGGAACGGCGACGGTGATGATCACCGGTCTGGCCGTTGGCATGCAGTCGGTGGTCATTCCTGTCCTCACCATCTGCACCATTATCTTCCTGTCGACGACATTCGCCGGCCTGTACGGTGTCGGTCTGGCGGCGATCGCCATGCTGGCGACGGTTGGGATCACCATGGCGATTGACGCCTATGGTCCTGTGGCCGATAATGCCGGCGGCATTGCCGAAATGGCGGGTCTCGGCAAGGAAACCCGTGACATCACCGACAGCCTGGATGAGCTGGGCAACACGACGGCGGCGATCGGCAAGGGTTTCGCCATCGGCGCCGCGGCGCTTGCCGCTTTATCGATTATCGCCGCCTTTGTGGCGACGGTATCGGCCAATATCCCGGGTTTTTCGCTGGAGCTGAATAACCCGAAAGTTTTGGTCGGGCTGTTTATCGGCGGCACCCTGCCGTTCCTGATCGCCTCGATCACCATGACGGCGGTCGGCGATGCGGCGATGGAGATGATCGTCGAAATCCGGCGGCAGTTCAGGGAAATTCCCGGCCTGCTTGAAGGCAAGGCGGATCCCGACACGGAAAAATGCATTGATATTGCGACGACGGCGGCCCTGAAGAAGATGATCATTCCGGGGGCGATCGCCATTATCACGCCGGTTGTTGTTGGGGTTGGTCTGGGCGCGGAAAGTCTTGGCGGCATGCTTGGCGGCGCGCTGCTTGGCTGCGTGCTCATGGCGCTGATGATGGCCAATGCCGGCGGCGCCTGGGATAACGCCAAGAAATATATTGAAAAGGGCAACCTGGGCGGCAAGGGCTCGGACGCTCATGCGGCGGCGGTGGTCGGCGATACGGTCGGCGATCCGTTCAAGGACACCTCAGGCCCGAGCATGAATATCCTGATCAATGTGATGGCGCTGGTCTCGCTGGTGATTGCGCCGCTGCTGAGCTAGAATCGCGGCGCAAATTTGACGAATATGATACGGAAAGGGGCCTTCCCGGAGGGCCCCTTTTTTGATTCTTTGATTATTAACCGCTTGTTATGATAGACTTTATATAAATATAAAAAATATAAACATAAAACGGCCATAAAAATGAGGGATCGAACATGGGGAAAGTCAAGATCATCATATTATACGGCCTGAAATTTATCGGCCTCTTCTGGCTGGTCCGCAAAATGACCAAGGGCAAGTTGCGCATCCTGTGCTATCACGGCATCTCCTGTCAGGACGAGCATCAGTTCCTGCCGGTGTTGTTCATGCCGGAAGCCACCTTTGCTCATCGCATGGCGTTATTGGCGCGGCTGAACTATCCGGTGCTGTCCCTGGATCGGGCGGTCGCGGGGCTGAGGGCGGGTAACCTGCCCGATAATCCGGTGGTGATTACTTTTGACGACGGCTGGCGGCGAACTTTTTCCCGGGCGATCCCGATTGTCCGGGGCCACGGTTTTCCGGTTTCGGTCTATGTCACCAGCTATTATGTCGAGAAACGGCTGCCGGTGCTGAATGTGCTGTTGTCCTATATTCTGTGGAAGAGCGCCCGCACCTCCCTTGACCTTGACCGGCTGGGGGAAGAGGGGCTGTCGGGGGAGGCGCGGCTGGATCGTTCGGCGGACCGACAGGCTTTTTGCGAACAGATGTTAGCCCATCTGGAAGACCGTTATCCGGCTATGGGGAGGCTGGGCGCGTTCAAGAAACTTTGCCGGCTGCTGGAGGTTGACTGGAACCGGATTGAGCAGCACAAGATGTTTCGCCTGGCGACGCCCGAAGCCATTCATGACAATGCCGCCCTTGACGGGGTGGTGATGGAGATGCATACCCACCGTCATACCTTCCCCCGGGATTCCCTTGAGGCCTGCTGGAAAGAAGTCGGGGAAAACAAGGCGTTGCTGATGGAATGGACCGGGAAGAAACCGGTGCATTTCTGTTACCCGAGCGGCCTGTATGACAAAAAACAGATCCGGTGGCTGAAAGAGATGGGGATAAAATCGGCAACGACGGTCCGGCCGGGCCTTAATGATCGGCAGACGTCTCCCTGGGAGCTGGGCCGGTTTCTCGACGGTGAAAATGTATCGGATATTGAATTTGAGGCGGAATTATGCGGGATTAGCGATTATATTCGCAAACTCGCCGGACGCAAAACCGGCAAGGCCGCCTGACCGGGCGGCGAAATGTAACCGGGTCGCATAACGCAAACAGAAAAATGTGAGACAGCAAACGTGAAAATTTTAATCATTGCCGGGTATTTTCCGCCCTATTCCCCGGCCTCGGCCAGTCGCGTCAACAAATTGTCGAAATATCTTGAGGACCAGGGGCATGACGCGCGGGTGCTGGCGCCGGAAAATGATGAGTTCGAGGCGGTGCTGAGCCCTGAAATCTCACCGGCAAAAATCCACTATACGAAATATTCACGGGTCAATGACTTCCCGACAGGGGTGAAGGACGGGCTCCGCGCGCTGCTCGGCGGGGGACGCGAACCCGATGCGCCGTCGACCTCATCCGCCGACGCGCCACAGGATGACGCCGGCGGCCGGGAATCCGCCATCAGCAAACTCTATCGTTACCTGATCAATATTCCGGACGATCTTGTCGGCTGGTATCCCCATGCGGTTCGCGAAGGGCGCAGGATGTTTCAGGACTGGAGCCCGGAGATCATATTCGCCACCCTGCCGCCCTTTACCACCATGTTTGTCGCCCGGCGGCTCGGGCGGATGATCGACGTGCCGGTGATCTATGATTACCGCGACCTGTGGACCGACCATCCCTATTATGACCGCAGCGGGCTGCGGCGCATTGTCGACCGGGCGCTGGAAAATTACGCCCTTCGGCAGGGTGACGGGTTGGTGACGGTAACCCGGACCTGGGCCGATCACCTCAAGGCGATCCGTGATATTCCGGTTGAATTCGTCATGAACGGCTTTGATCCGGCCGATTTTAACCCGGCCTATCAGGACAGTTATGACCCGCAAAAGGTCACCCTGCTCTATGCCGGTTATCTTTACGGCGAAAAGCGCGATCCGTCGGTGCTGTTCGCGGCGCTGGGCCGGCTGGGCGCGGCGGCGAAAAACTTCACTGTTCTGCTCTATACGGAAAGCGGGGCGGCGGACCTGAATGAGCGGCAGAAAGCCCTGATCAGACAACATGATCTCGGCGCCATCGTCCAATGCCACCATTATATCCCGCAGAAAGAGCTGCTGAAACTGCAGCAGCGGGTCGATGTGCTGATGCTGCTCCGGTGGGATGACCCGAGCGAGAATGGCGTCATCGCCGGCAAGCTGTTTGAATATATCGGCGCCGGCCGGCCGATCCTGTCGCTCGGCAGCACGACGGGCGAAGCGGCGGACATCATTCGCGACAATGATTTCGGCCTGGTCAGCAACGATGCGGACGAGGTCGCCGCCTATCTGACGGACATGCTGAAACAGAAGCAACAGCATAAAGGCGGCGCGGCGCCCAACCCCAACCGGGAGAAATTCACCCGGGCGAAACAGTTTGAAAAGCTGACGGCCTTTATGGCGCGGATTATCGCCGCCCAGAACCGCTAAAGCCACCGTTAAAAATAATGTCCGGCGACGATGGCGAGAAACATAATCAGGCCGAGGTAATAATTGGACCTGAACAGGATCAGGCAGCGTTGACTGTCGTCGATCCTGAGTGACGTGACCTGCCACAGGCAATGACCGGCGATGATCAGCAGGCCCCCGTAATAGGCGACGCCGATGTCGGCCAGATAGCCGGCGGCGGCAAACAGGCTGATCATGGCGCCGTAAAAGAAGACGAGCCAGCGGCCGGTGTGCGCGCCGAGCAGCAGGGCGGTGGACCTGACGCCGATCAGGATGTCGTCCTCCTTGTCCTGATGGGCGTAGATCGTGTCATAGCCGAGGGTCCAGAAAATGCCGCCGCCGTAGAGCAGCGCCGCCGGCCAGTCGAGGCCGCCGGTCACCGCCGACCAGCCCATCAGCGCCCCCCAGTTAAAGGTCAGGCCAAGGAAAATCTGCGGCCAGTAGGTCACGCGCTTCATGAAGGGATAAATCGCCACCAGACCGAGCGAGGCGACGCCGAGCCAGATGGTGAAGATATTCAGGCGCAGCAGGATCACAAGCCCGATCAGGCACAGCGCGATCAGGAAAACCACCGCCTGCCGGACGCTGACCCGGCCGCTGGGCAGGGGGCGGTTTTTGGTCCGTTCGACCATGGCGTCGAATTTGCGGTCGGCCAGATCATTGACCACGCAGCCGGCGCTGCGCATGACAAAGGCGCCGATGGCGAACAGGATCAGCAGCGTGATATTCGGCAGGTAAAAATCCCAGTTTTCCGTTCCCGCGCCGTGCCCGTGACTGGCGAGGGCGATCGACCACAGGCAGGGCCAGAGCAAAAGCCAGGTGCCGATCGGCCGGTCGGCGCGCATCAGCTGCAGATAGGGCCAGGCGAAATCCGGCGACAGGCGATTGACCCAGCCCTGGCGGATGGTGTCTTTCGGCGCGTGTTTTATTCTGTTTTCGGTTTTTGTCATTTGTGCTGTCCGGGCCTTTTGCTTATCATTGGCGAAATTATACTGAAAAAACGGTCTTGTAAAAGGAAGTCATGGCTAAAAATCGCGATATACGGCCCCGGGCCCGGCTCTATGTGGAAAATGACCTGAAGACGGGGGCGGAAATCCTGCTCGACGGCAATCCGGGGCATTATCTGGTCAATGTGATGCGCCTCCGGCCGGGGGAATATGTCACCCTGTTCAACGGCCGCGAGGGGGACTGGCGGGCGGAGGTTCTAAAGACCGGCAAGGGCAAGGCGACCCTGGCCGTGGGCGAGAACAGCGCGCCGCAGAAGAATGAGCCGGACCTGTGGTACCTGTTCGCGCCGATCAAGAAGGCCCGGCTCGATTATATGGTGCAGAAGGCGACGGAGCTTGGCGTGTCCCTGTTGCGGCCGGTGCTGACCGAACGGACCAACCTCGACCGGCTGAAGGAGGATAAAATCCGCCTCAACGCCATTGAGGCCGCCGAACAATGCGAACGGATGACGGTGCCGCAGGTTGCGCCGCTGATCCGGCTTGACCGTCTTTTGGACAGTTGGCCGGCGGACCGGATGATCATGTTCTGTGACGAGGAAGGCGGCGCCGATCAGAACGCCTTTCCCGTGCCCCGGGCGATCGACGAGGTCAACGCCTGGCAGGGGCGGCCGGAAAAATGGGCGATCCTGATCGGGCCGGAAGGCGGCTTCAGTCCCGAGGAGCGCGCCCTGATCCGCGCCCAGCCCCATGTGGTGCCGGTGACCCTCGGGCCGCGGATATTGCGCGCCGATACCGCGGCGGTCGCCGCCATCGCCCTCTGGCAGTCCTTCGCCGGCGACTGGCGGGAATAATTGTTTCGGCCTGATTAATCCCGGCCTGATTAATTCCGGCCTGGCGAGCGGTATTTTCCCGGCAGCATTGTGGCGCCGCAGAGGAATTTCGGATCCCGGTAGGCGAACTGCCAGTCGCGGGCGCCGGTCAGGTTGCGGCAGAATTCCGCCAGCCGGTCGCGCCGTTCCTCGCCAATGTCAATCTGTTTGAGGTTGGCGAGATAAAGCAGGGCGTCCCGGAAGGAGACCTCGACAAGTTTCGCCCGGCCGAGGAGGGCGCGGGACAGGTCGGCAAAATAAAAATCGACCTGTTCAAGGCGGGCGTTGACAAAAAGGGCGCGGCTCAGATCGGCGCCGGTGAAATTGATCTCCCTGAATTGCGTTTCATAAAAACGCGCCTGAGAAAGACGACCGAACCGCATGTCGAGAGCGGACAGTTCCGAACGCCGGAATTTACTTTTGCCGAGGCGGGCCGAAGTGAAATCACTCCCGGTTATTTTCGCGCCGTCAAATGTGCTGCGCGTCAGATCGGCGGCGTTAAAACGGCTGCCTTCGATTTCAACATTGCCGAAGCTGGCGCGGCGCAGGCGGCTGCGGCTGAAGTCGCTGTCCCGGATATAGGCCCCGTCGAGGGTGACGCCGTTCAGATCGGCGTTCTGAAAGTTGACGCCGGCGAGGCGGGTGAGGTTCAGGTTGGCGTCGCTGAGATTGACATTGGACAGATCAAGCCCCGACAGATCCGCATGGCACAGGTTGAGCCGTCGCGGGTCCCGCGGGTTCGGCGGCAGGGTTTCCGTCGCCCATTGCCGATGTTCGGCGAGCCGTTGATCCAGATTTTCCGGCGTCCACCCCGGCGGATTGGGGCAGGCGTCGCCCTGAACCGCGGCATGGGCCGCGCCCTGTAGCCCCGGCGGCGTCAGAAGAAGGGCGGTCGAGAAGAAGGCGATCAATAAAAAGGGGGACCGTAAAATGGTTGGCCGTTGGCCAATCTGCCTCATGCTGTATTCCTGTTATTTTCTTCGATATGCGACGGCCCTATAACATCATATTTTGCCGGATATTCCAATAAAAGAAAGACAGGGCTCTTCCAACCGGATAATTTAACCTTATACTATGAATATGAGTGATTCAGACAAACCATCTCCCTGGGGGCGGCGTCCCGATGACCGGGGTCCGTCCCGCCGGCCGCCGCCTTCGGGATTACCGAGCCGTTTTTCCCTGTTTCTGGTTGGCGTCATCGGTTTTTTGTTTATCCTGCTGATCGCGGCCTGGCTGATGCCGCCGGGATTCAGTGACAACCGCATGGGCGGCCTGTTTTACGACGGCCTGCTGCTGGCCTTTATCGGCGCCGGGCTGTGGGCCCATGTCCGGAGCGCGCCCGGACGGGCGCTGCGCCATATGGCGACCTGGGTGATCATTTTCGGCGTGCTGGCCCTCGGCTATAGCGTCTGGACCGGGGCCGGGCGTCTCGGCGGCGAACTGGATACGGCGAAGGGCATCACGGAAGGCGACAGCATCAGTTTCCGGGCCGACCGGAGCGGCCATTATTTTGTTCAGGCCGATGTCAACGGTGTCCCGATCCGCTTTATGGTCGATACCGGGGCGTCGGACGTCGCCCTGACCCGCAGGGACGCGGAAAGGATCGGCCTGCCGGTTGACCGCCTGAACTATAACTGGCCCTATAAAACGGCGAACGGCGTCGCTTACGGCGCGCGGGTGCGGCTGAAGTCCATCAGGCTGGGGCCGATTGTCGTCGAGAATGCCGCGGGCTCGGTGGTGCCCGATGGTCTGGATCGTTCCCTGCTGGGCATGAGCTTTCTGAATAGTCTTTCGGGATATAAAGTGGTCGATGGCGTATTGACATTATACCCCTGATCCCCCACATATCCGGTTCACGGAGAAGTGAAGGGACGGACCGCTTTTTTCTCTGTTTATATATCGCTCTAGATTAATATATTAAAATTATTTGTCCCTGCCGTGTTAGGGAAGCCACAGAGAAAATAATATGCCGCAAAATGACAAACTCGCCAAAGACAGCCCCATTGAAAGCAAACAGCAACTGATCGATTATATCGCCGCCGGCTCCAAGCCGGAAAGTGAATGGCGCATCGGGACGGAACATGAAAAATTCGGTTTTTGCATTGATAGCCTGAAGACGGTCCCCTATGAGGGCGATCGCAGCATTCGCGCCATATTGGAGGCCATGCGCGATTACGGCTGGGACCCGATCATGGAGGGCGACTATATCATCGGCCTGAAAAAAGACGGTCAGTCGGTGACCCTGGAGCCGGGCGGTCAGCTCGAGCTGTCCGGGGCGATGCGCCGGACCCTGCATGAGACCTGCGCCGAGGTGTCGAGTCATTTGAAATTGGCCAAGGAAGTCAGCGACAAGCTGGGCATCGGCTTCCTCGGCATGGGCTTTAATCCCAATACGGCGCGGGACGATGTGCCGGTCATGCCCAAGGGCCGCTATGTCATCATGCGCAATTATATGCCGAAAAAGGGCAGGCTGGGCCTCGATATGATGCTCCGGACCTCGACCATCCAGGTCAATCTGGATTATGCCGACGAGGCGGATATGGTGAAGAAATTCCGCGTCTCCCTGGCGTTGCAGCCGGTGGCGACGGCGCTGTTCGCCGCCTCGCCCTTCACCGAGGGCAAGCCGAACGGCTTCCTCAGTTACCGCAGCCATATCTGGACCGACACCGATCCGGACCGCTGCGGCATATTGCCCTTTGTCTTTGAGGACGGCATGGGGTTTGAAGCCTACGTCGATCATGTGCTGGACGTGCCGATGTATTTCGTCTACCGCGACGGCAAATATATCGATGTCGCCGGCCAGTCGTTCCGGGATTTCCTCAAGGGCGAACTGCCGGGCTATCCGGGACGCAAGCCGACCATGCAGGACTGGGAAGACCATATGAGCACCCTGTTCCCGGAAGTGCGGCTCAAGAAATTCCTTGAGGTGCGCGGCGCCGACGGCGGCACCTGGAACCGGATATGCGCCCTGCCGGCGCTGTGGACCGGCATATTTTATGATCAGGCGAGCCTGGACGCCGCCTGGGACATGGTGAAGGACTGGAGTCATGAAGAGCATGAATATCTGAGGTCCCATGTGCCGCAAAAGGCGCTCTCAACGCCGTTTCGGGGCGGCGCGGTGCTGGACCTTGCCCGGGAAATGGTCACGCTGTCCTCTGACGGCCTGAAGCGGCGGGCCCATGTCAACAGCATTGGCGAGGACGAGCGAATTTTCCTCAATCCCCTGACGGCGATCATCGAAAGCGGCAAAACCGTGGCCGAGGAAATGCTGGAAAAATATCACCGGCCGGTGGACCAGGGCGGCTGGGGCGGCAATATCGACCGTATTTTTCAGGATTACGCCTTTTAAGACGATGCGGGCCTGGGGGCGGACCCGGGATCAGTCTTTGCCGGGAAAATCTTCAAACAGGTTATATTTATCCTGACAGTCGACGACCGCCTTGGCCATTTCGCGCATCATGTCGAAATAGAGCTCCGGTCCTTTCTCCAGATAGAGGCCGAGCGGATCGACAATGCCGAAGCCGGCGTTGGTGCCGCTCATGACCACGGTCGCGATGCGCGGATGGGCGCCCGGCATGCCCAGCACGCAGGTGACTTTCTTTTTCGCCGCCAGTTTTTTCAGGATCTTGATGTGTTTGACGCTGGGAGTGTGATCGGATTTCAGCAGGATGGCGCCGACGCTTTTCAGGCCGAATGAGCGCTCGAAATACTGAAAGGCGTCATGATAGACGATCATCGGCTTATCGCGCAGGGGCCGCAGCTGTTCGCGGATTTCCTCTTCCAGGGTATAGAGCCGGGCGATGGTTTTCTGGGCGTTCTGAATATAGGTCAGGCGGTTGTAGGGATCAAGGTTCGACAGGACTTCCTCTATGACCTGGACCATGCGGCGGGCGTTGGCGGGATCAAGCCAGATGTGAAGATCCCGGGCGTCTTCATCGGCGTGGGCCGCATCGGCGTCCGCGTCCATATACCATATTTTGCTGGTGCGATAGGGAATCAGGTGGATATTCTTCTGCTGGGCCATGGGGACAGCCATAAAGTTGCCATAGCTGCGTTTGAAGATTCTTTTGAGAAAGGTTTCCATGTCGGGATCAATATAGAACACCACATCCGAATCGTGGATCTGGCGGATATTGGACGGCTTCAGGCGATAGATATGAGGGTCAAGGCCGCCTTTGACCAAAAGCTGTAAATCCCCTTTATCCCCCATCACGCTGGCGACCAGGGAATAAAGCGGCTTAATGGTGGCGATGACCTTGAGAGTCTTGGCCTCGGCTGAAAGACCCGGGGCCAGAATCAGGCCGGTTGTCCATAAAAGCAGTAGAAATCCACGTGTAAAATTCAACAAAATGTCACCAGAAATAATCGTAATAACATAACATATGTGGCGATAGAGCGGCGCGAGTCAAGCAATATCGTGCGCGGAATGAATTTCTCCGTAACCCCGGCGCCCTCAAACGGCCTTGTAACCACGGGTGCGGGCCGGGCCAATTGCCTGACCGAATCGGCGGTAAAATATTATTTTTCGCCTTATTCATTCCCTATTTGTTTCATATCTGATAAAGAGTAGCCCTTGACATAAATAAATGGGTTGGCTCTTTAGGGTCGGGGCGTGTTATAGTCCGGCGGATTCGGGCCCGTCGTTGGCGGGAAACAGCGACTGAACCCACGAGACAATATCTAGGATATAGGACAAGTATGAATTTGAAGCATGGATTCCTGAACGCGGGAAAAGGGATAAAACCGTTATTGTTTTCTGTGATCGCCGCGGGCCTGCTGGCGGGATGCTCGGGCACGGACCGGCTGAAATATCAGGAACGCAGCGTTACGGAATTATATGACTTCGCCGTCGGCTTTCTCAACAAGGGCCAGTATAAATATGCGGCGGTCGCCTTTGACGAGGTCGAGCGCCAGCATCCCTATTCCTCCTGGGCGCGACGCTCCCAGCTCATGTCGGCCTATTCCTATTTCAAGGCCAACAAACTGGAAGAAGCCATTCTGGCGGCGGAACGGTTTCTCTCCCTTCATCCGGGCAACAAGGATGCGGCCTATGCCTATTACCTGATCGGGGTCTGTCATTACATGCAGATTGCCGACGTGCGGCGCGATCAGAAGGAAACGGCGCTGGCGCTGGCCTCTCTCAGTGAAGTCGTCCGGCGCTTTCCCTTCTCGAAATACGCCACCGACGCCAAGCTGAAGATTGACCTGACCCGCGACCATCTGGCGGGCAAGGAAATGGAAATCGGCCGTTTCTATCAGAAAAATGACGAATATATCGCCGCCATCGGCCGCTTCAAGAATGTGGTGACCAAATATCAGACGACAAGCCATGTTCCGGAAGCCATGCACCGGCTGACCGAGGTTTATCTGGCGGCGGGAATTCTGCCCGAAGCCTATAAGTCCGCCGCCGTGCTCGGGGCCAATTATCCCAACAGCGAATGGTATAAATACAGCTATGCGCTGATGCAGAAATATAATGTGAAGAAACCCTGAGGACCGGGGGAATATGACCCCGGGGTGTGCCCTGGATGCTCAACAGTCTGACCATAACCAACATCGTTCTGATTGACCGTCTTCATATTGATTTTGAAGACTGCCTTTGCGTGCTGAGCGGGGAAACCGGGGCCGGCAAATCGATTCTTATGGACAGCCTGGGCCTGGCCATGGGCGGGCGCGGCGGCCGCGACCTGATCCGTCACGGCGCCGAACAGGCCGGCGTGATCGCCGACTTTTTCCTGCCGCAACAGCATGAGATATGGCGCGTCCTTGATCAGCAGGGCATTCCCCATGAAGACGGACAGATCATCCTGCGCCGGACCCTGAATCAGGATGGCCGCAGCCGGGCCCATATCAATGACCAGCCGGTCAGCATCGGCCTGCTGCGCGACATCGGCGATATGCTGGTCGAGATTCACGGACAGCATGATGAAAGGGGGCTGCTGAACGCCGCCGGTCATCGGGCGATTCTGGACAGTTACGGGTCATATGAGACGCCGCTTGCCGCCGTGCGGACCCGCCATGATCATCTGACCGCGCTGCAAAAGAGCCTGCGGGCGGAAGAGGAGAAGCTGGCCCAGGTCAAGGCCGATGAGGATTATATCCGTCATAACCTTGCGGAACTGGCGCAATTGTCGCCCGAAAGCGGTGAGGAAAACAGCCTCGCCGATGCGCGCAGCCGCATGATGCAGGGCGAACAGATGTCCGGCGGCCTGAATGAGGTGCTTGCCAGCCTGCTCGACAATAACGGGGTTGATGCGGCGCTGCGTTCCCTGATTCGGCGTCTGAGCCGGATGACGGGGCAGGACAAGGGCCTGCTGGATCCGGTGGTCGAGGCGCTCGACCGGGCGGCCAATGAAACGTCCGACGCCATTGCTCTGCTGGAAGAGACGCAGCGCAATCTGGAATTTGACCCCCATCAGCTCGAAAATACCGAGGAACGGCTGTTTGCCCTGCGGGCGGCGGCGCGCAAGCATCAGTGCCAGGTGGACGATCTGCCGATGATGCGTCAGGAATTTGAGGAGAAATTGCGCGCCCTCGAATTTGGCGATGAGGAGGTCGCGCGGCTTACGACCGAGGTGGCGGCGGCGCGCACGGCGTTTGAGGCGGCGGTGACGGAATTGTCCGCCGCCCGGCGCAAGGCGGCGTCGGCGCTGGATGAACTGGTCAACGGCGAACTGCCGCCGCTGAAAATGGAGAAGGCCCGCTTTCGGACCGACCTTGCGCCGCTTGCGGTCACCGACTGGGGCGCAGACGGCGGCGAACGGGTTGAATTTCAGATTTCGACCAATCCGGGCGCGCCCTTTGGCGGGTTGATCAAGGTCGCTTCCGGCGGCGAATTGTCGCGCTTTATCCTCGCCCTGAAGGTGGTGCTGGCCCGCAAAAGCACCGTGCCGACCCTGGTCTTTGACGAAATCGACCGCGGGGTCGGCGGCGCCGTCGCCGATGCGGTGGGCGAACGGCTCAAACGCCTGTCGGCCGAAGCCCAGATTCTGGTGATCACCCATTCGCCGCAGGTCGCCGCCCGCGGCGTCCGCCACTGGCTGATTGAAAAGGCGGAAAAAGAGCAGGGCGGCGATGTCTTTACCAATATCATCTCGCTCGATCCCGATAACCGGCGGGAAGAAATCGCCCGCATGCTGGCCGGGGCCCGGGTGACCGACGAGGCCCGCGCCGCCGCGACGAGCCTGATGCAGGGGTGATCATGACTGACTTTCATTCCGTTTCCGTAACAGAGTTGGACGAGGATCAGGCCCGGGCGGAGCTTGAAAGGCTGGCCCGGGAGATCGCCTATCATGACGGGCTCTATCATGGCGAGGACGCGCCGGAGATCAGCGACGCCGAATATGATTTGTTGCGCCGGCGAAACGAACGGATCGAGGCCCGCTTCCCCCATCTGGTTCGCGCCGACAGTCCGGCCAGGCGGGTCGGCAGCGCGCCGGCGAGCGGTTTCGCCAAAGTAGTGCACGCCCAACCGATGCTGTCCCTCGACAATGCTTTCGGACCGGAGGATGTTCATGAATTTGTCGCCCGGATAAAACGCTTCCTCGGTCTGTCGGATCAGGAGGTCCTTGAACTGATGGCCGAGCCGAAGATTGACGGCCTGTCGGCGTCATTGCGCTATGAAAAAGGACGGCTGGTTCAGGGACTGACCCGTGGCGACGGCAAGGTCGGGGAGAATATCACCGAGAATCTGAAGACCGTCGATGATATTCCCAAAGTCCTGCAGGGCGAACAGTGGCCGGAGATTCTGGAAATTCGCGGCGAGGTTTATATGGCGAAGGATGATTTCTTCGCCCTGAACAAGCAGCAGGAAGCCGCCGGCAAGCCGCCCTTCGCCAATCCGCGCAATGCGGCGGCGGGATCCCTGCGTCAACTGGACAGCCGGATCACCGCCGCGCGGAAACTGCGGTTCTTCGCCTATGGCTGGGGGGAGATTTCCGACCGCTTCGGTGACAGCCAGTCCGCCTGTCTGGCGCGGATGCGCAACTGGGGCTTTGTGATTAATGACCTGGCCCGGGTCTGCCCCGATGCGGACGCAGCGATCGGCCATTACGCCATGATCGGGGAAAAGCGCGCCGCGCTCGCCTATGACATTGACGGGGTGGTCTATAAGGTCAACCGGCTCGACTGGCAGGACCGGTTGGGCCTGGTCGCTCGCGCCCCGCGCTGGGCCATCGCCCATAAATTTCCGGCCGAAAAGGCCCGCACCCGGCTGAAGGATGTCAGCTATCAGGTGGGCCGCACCGGGGTGATTACGCCGGTGGCGCGGCTTGAGCCGGTGACCGTCGGCGGGGTCGTGGTCCAGAACGCCACCCTGCATAACGCCGACGAGATTGCCCGGCTCGGCATCAAGATCGGCGATGAAGTGATCGTCCAGCGCGCCGGCGACGTGATCCCCCAGGTGGTCGCGGTGGCGCAATCTTCGCCCGACAGCCGGCCGATCGTCTTCCCCGAAAGCTGCCCGTCCTGCGGCAGTCATCTGGAACGGGAGGAGGGCGAAGTGGCCTGGCGCTGTTCCGGCGGGCTGATCTGCCCGGCGCAACGGGTTGAACGGCTCCGGCATTTTGTCTCACGCAACGCCTTTGATATTGACGGGCTGGGCAGCAAGCAGATTGAATTTTTCTTCAAGGAAGGGATGATCGAAAGCCCGGCCGATATTTTCACCCTGGAGGCGCGCTATGGCGACGGTCTGGTGCAACTGAAGAATTTCGACGGCTGGGGCGACCTGTCGGCGAAAAACCTGTGGGCGGCGATCGACGCCCGGCGCAGCATGGCCATGGACCGGTTTATTTTCGCCCTCGGCATCCGTCATATCGGCCAGCAGAACGCCCGCCTGCTGTGCCTGAATTATCTGACGATGGACAATTTCAGGACGGCGATGACCGCGGCCCGGGATCCGGCGAGCGAAGCCTGCGCCGAACTGCTGAATATCGACGGCATCGGCCCCAAGGTGGCGGATGCCCTGATCGGCTTCTTTGCCGAGCCCCATAACCAGGAAGTGCTGGCGCAACTGTTGGACCATGTCACGGTTGAGGACTTCGAGGCTCCCGATACCGGCAGTTCCCCCGTCGCGGGCAAGGTTATCGTCTTCACCGGCAGTCTGGAGAAAATGACCCGCCAGGAAGCGAAAGCTTCGGCGGAGAAGCGCGGCGCCAAGGTGTCCGGCTCGGTGTCAAAGAAAACCGATATGGTCGTCGCCGGCCCCGGCGCCGGCTCAAAACTGAAAAAAGCTGTCGAGCTTGGCGTCCGGACCCTGACAGAAGATGAATGGCTTGATCTGATCGGCTGAGTGGGCCTCATTCGCTCCCTGCAACGCCATATCACGGGCCGGGTCTGTCCTGTTCCTGTGAAGCATCGGCGGGCATAGATATGCAAATAATTAACGTCTTTTAATGGTGGTATGCGCTAAACGCATGGCTGTAACGCGAAAACACGCTCTACTTATTTTTTCAAAAAACCCTACATAAGGCCTGTCACCGGCAAGAGTTCGGCGATGATGACGATAAAGTTTTAATTTCACCAGGTTTTGTTTTTAAGGTTAAGACCAATGACAAATTACGTATCAGGATACAGTTTCATGGATCTGTTGAAGGACAAGGGTGTTGCTCCTCGCGCAGACGTGAACTCAAACGAAATGGTTTCCATTCTCAATGGTCTGGTTGACAGTCTGTCGCTAAAAATTGAACTGCCGGCTGAAGGTCATGACTTTATGGACCTCATGCATGACAAGGGATTCGTGCCCGCACCCGGCAATGACAATGACCTGGGGGTCCGGGTCGCCTGATTTTAATTCAGGGCCCTATTGACGATTAGCCCCGTGCCGACCTTGCTTTCGCCAGGTCGCCGCGGGGTTTTGTGTTTTATCGGAGCTGTGTTTCCCCGGATCGGTTCTACGCCCGCGTGAGCCGCAGGCTGCGCCATTCGCCGCGCGGATAGCGTTTGACCAGCCGCATGCCGCGGCTTTCATAGGCCGAGAGAACGGCGCTCTCCTGGACATCAAGCAGTCCGGACAGAATCAATGCGCCGCCCTCAGTGAGATTGGCGACAATATCGGCCGCCATATCCTGTAACGGCTGGGCGAGGATATTGGCGACAATCACGTCATAGGGGCCGGCGGCGATCAACGCCTTGTCGGAAAATCCGTCGCTGGTGAGGACGGCGACCCCCGGCTGTCCGGCGCGATCTTCCACCACATTGATGTGATTGGCGGCGGCATTCAAAATGGTGGTTTCTGTGGCGATCGGGTCAATGTCGCTGGCGATGATGGTGATCGGCCACAGCCGGCTCATGGCCAGCGCCAGCAAGCCGGAACCGCAGCCGAGATCAAGGGCGGTCTTTGGCCCCTGACCCTCGGGCCATTCTGCAGCGAGGTCGGCGATCGCCAGCAGGCAGCCGTGGGTGGTTTCATGCTGCCCGGTGCCGAAGGCCTGCCCGGCTTCCATCAAAAGGCTGATGCGGTCCGGGGGAATTTTGTCGGCGTCATGGCCTCCATGGACAAAAAACGGCCCGGCGTCGACCGGCTGTAATAATTTCTGCGATTCGGAAACCCAGTCCTTTTCTTCGATTTCAGCAAGGGAAACGTCAAGGCTCGCGGGGTCGAGATCCGGCAGGGCCCGGGCCAGCCTGTCCTGAAACAGCGTAAGGTCCGGCTTTGTCAGGAAGAAGGCTTCGAGCAGGCGAATTTCATCGTCTTTTTCGATCTCGAAATCGGACAGGGTGGGGAAGCCTTCGGGATCGAGCCCTTGCAGGATGTCTTCCAGAACAGGGATATACTCCCGGGCGGCGTTCAGCTTGATTTTCCAGCTTGTCATCAGTTTTTTCCAATCGGTGTCGGGGCGTCCCGGCGCTTATACAGGAAAAATTCCTGTTGCGAAAAGGAAATGCGAAACGGCGGCGCATTCTCCCCATTCCGGCCGTGAAATGCGACCAAAGCGGGGGATTCTGAGATGAGGCGCGATCCGGCCTATTGTGGGGATAAAATATAATCCCGTATAATGGCGGGGCGATAAAGGAGCAGACAAGATGAAAAAAACAGTCTCGACAATTGCAATCGCTGCCGGATTTAGCCTGATGGGTGTGGCCATTGCACAAGCCGGGGATGTGACGGAAAACCGTGACCTCTCCGCATTTGAAAAAATTATCATCAAGGATACGGGCGTCAGCATTGATGTCGAGGTCGGCAAGGATTATGCCGTTACCCTGGAGGGCGCGGAAAAATGGACCGCCAGAATTACGACAGAGGTCAAGGGCGACGCGCTGGTCATCGGACGGCGCGAGCAAAAAAAGAAATCGATCAATTTTAATTCCGATAACCGGATCATGATCACCATGCCGAAATTCACCGGCCTTGAGGTCAAAGGCGCGGTTGATGCGGAAATTTCCGGCATCGACAGCGACAGGGTTGCGTTTAACATCAGCGGCGCCGGCAATATGGAGGTTGACGGCAGATGTGAAAGCCTGGTGGTTGACCTGAACGGCGCCGGCAATTTCGAAGGCCGCGGCCTGAAATGCAAGGATGTCGAGGTCGATATCAGCGGCGCCGGCAATGCGGAGGTTTTCGCCACGGATTCCGTCGACCTCGAAATCAGCGGATTTGGCAATATTGACGTTTACGGCGCGCCGAAGGATGTTAAAAAAGACAGCCATATGTTCAGCAATATCACCATTCACGATAAATAGGATCATACGACCGGGATCAGTGAACAGGATCTGACGCATGAAGAAAAAGCATTCCGGCCCCTTTAGCAGGTCACGATTTATGGCCACCCCAAATCAATCGAAAACCGCTCCAGCGGCAGTTCTGAATTGATTGTGGGTGAGGGTAAATGACTTTTTGCCGGCGCTATGGTATGAGAGTCGAAAAAATCGGCAGGAGAAGCCAAAATGAATTACCTGAAACTCTTTGGGCTGGCGGCCTTCGCCATTGGCGCCATTTTATATCTGGCCTCCGCCGATGACCATGAGGTGGTGGTTGGCGACCAGACATTTGATCTTGGCGAATACAGCAAAATCAGCGTCAATACGGCGGCCGACCTCAAGGTGAATGTCGGCGGCGATTACGGCATGAATATCACGGCGGATGAGAAAGACCTGAAAAACCTGAAGATCTATGTCAAGGGTCAGACCCTGGTTATTGAGAACAAGCAGAGATTCTTCAACAAATGGCATGGCGATAAGCTGACCATCGCCGTTGATATGCCGAAATTGAAGAAATTCACCCTCAACGGCGCGTCGGACGCCACCATTTCCGGGCTTCACGGCGATCTGTTCAAGGTGGTGGTCAATGGCTCGGGCAATGTGGATTTTGAAGGCGCAACTGACGAACTCAAGGCGGAAGTCAATGGCTCCGGCAGCCTGAAAAGCCGGTCCTATGAGGCCGGGGAAAGCAGCCTGGAGATTAACGGCAGCGGCGAGGTTGTTTTTGCCGGCGCATGCCGTACCCTTAAAATTGACATTAACGGCTCCGGCGACTTTGACGGCAAGGATTTCAAGTGCCGCAGGGTCGAGGTCGATGTGGTCGGCTCCGGCGACCTGGAGGTATACGCCAGCGAGGCCATTGATGTTGACGTCATGGGCTCCGGCGATGTGGTGGTTTACGGCAACCCGAAAGATGTCAGGGACCAATCACGTAAGAAGAATCACGTGACCGTGCATTAAAGCTGCTTCTCTGAGTCAGAAGTTGAAGCCACCGAAAGTCGCTCTTGTTACGGTCATGCGAAAACTCACAATTCTCGCGAACATATTGATCCCTCAACAGAGAAAATGGACAAAAATAGCCCCTTGACTATTACGGATACTCCACTAAATCGGGGCAATTCCACCTTTGTTAAAGGTCATCAGCGCGAGGTGGATTGCTCCCCCCCGCTTTATCCAGCAACTCTGTCAAGCGCTCAATGCCACCTTCAGCTCTACGAGACCGTGATTTAAAAAACCGGGTGGCTTCTTTCTGAACGGCTACTTTTCCAACAATACTATTGTTGATAAACTGGTTCAGGCTCATTCCAGCCTCCTTCGCCAGAACGGTCGCCTCTTTCTTGAGGTCATCCGGTAATCTAAGGGCAAAATTACTCATTATTCAATCTCCGCATTAATTCCGCAGGCCTTATTGTTTCAATACCAAATCTCGCAGCTCCAGCCTCAATATCTTTAATATTGAAAGAGACAATATAGCTAGAGACGGCATTCAACGCAGTCTCGATAACAAAATCATCATCAGGGTCTTGTGCAACCGGTCGCCACTGATAATAAAGACCCACTGGTTCAATAAAGCCCGCCAACAGGTCAAGAGCTTCTATTGTTTCCGCCAAATCAAGCCCAGAATGGGATAGGATTTCCGGTCGGGTCAAAACGGCCTCATATTCAAGAAACAGAGCCGTAGACGCGGCCATTGTCACTCGACCTGCCATAACAGCATTCAAGACCTTTCTTGATTGGCCTTCACGACTGGAAAATGCGGCAACAATTACATCTGTATCAATAACAATCTTGACCATGATTGATATTATATCTGATATCATATATTTGTCAATTCATGATGTTGTATATGATATCAAACCTGGATGAGCCTCACTGTTACCCGATAGGTTGTTCGTTAGGGTCAGGCGGGGCTGACGAAACTGTCCATGACCTTGCGGCGGGCGCTTTTTTCAAAATCGACGTCCAGCTTGTTGCCGTCGAGCGCGATCACGCTGCCATAGCCGAATTTATCGTGAAAGACCCGGTCGCCGACCTGATAGGCCGAGTGCGGCGCCGCGCCTTTCGGGCGGCTGTTTTGTGACGTTTTCTGCTTCGCCCGGCTGCGATCGAGCTGAAAAGCGCTCTGCGGCCGGCCAGATGCCTGATTATATCCTTTATTATATCCTTTATTATATCCCTGGGCCCAGTCCGGCGGCGAGTCGGAAAAGCCGCTATGGGTCGCCTGGCCATACATGGCCTGGGCTTTTTTGAATTCAACATGATCTTCGGACAGTTCGCTGATAAAGCGGGACGGTAGCGGACTGCTGTAATTGCCGTAAAGATAACGGGACGCCGCATAGAAGATATGGGCTTCCTTGCGGGCGCGGGTCAGCCCGACATAGGCGAGGCGGCGTTCCTCCTCCAGCCCCCGCGCGCCATGTTCCTCAAGGGATTTTTTGCTCGGGAACAGTTCCTCTTCCCAGCCGGGCAGGAAAACCGTGTCAAATTCCAGCCCCTTGGCGCCGTGAAGGGTCATGATGCTGATTTTATCCTGACTGTCATTCTGGGAATTTTCCATCACCAGGGCGATATGCTCCAGAAATTCATCCAGCCCTTCAAAGGGCTCCATCGCCCGGACCAGTTCGGACAGATTTTCCAGCTTTCCTTCCGCGTCCGGCGATTTGTCGAGCCGCCACATGTCCGAATAGCCGCTCTCGTCGAGGATGGTTTCGGTGAGCGCGATATGATCATTGTCCCGCGCCTGATCCCGCCAGCGGTCAAAATCCGCCAACAGGCCGCGCAGGGTGTTCTTCGCCTTGCCGCGCAATTCGTCGGTTTCAAGGATCATCCGGGCGGCCCGGGCGAGCGAGCAGCCTTCCGCCCGCGAAATGGCGTGCAGTTTGTTGACGGTGGCGTCGCCGATGCCGCGCTTGGGCACATTGATGATGCGCTCAAACGCCAGGCTGTCGTCGGCATTGTGGATATGGCGCAGATAGGCGATGACATCGCGGATTTCGGCCCGTTCGTAAAAACGAAAGCCGCCGATGATCCGGTAGGGCACGCCGAGGGTCAGGAAGCGTTCCTCGAATTCCCGGGTCTGGAAACCGGCCCGGACCAGGATCGCCATCTCGCTTAAGGGCTGCTTTTTGCGCTGGCGTTCCTCGACCATTTCGCCGATGGTGCGGGCTTCCTCGCGGCCGTCCCACACCGGATTGACGGTGACCTTCTCGCCGCCTTTGCTTTCGGTCCACAGCGTCTTGCCAAGTCGTCCCTCATTGCTTGTGATCAATTCGTCGGCCGCCCCCAATATGTGACTGGTCGAGCGGTAATTCTGTTCGAGCCGGATCACCCGGGCGCCGTCAAAATCGCTTTCAAAGCGCAGGATATTGCCGACTTCCGCCCCGCGCCAGCCATAGATCGACTGGTCGTCATCGCCGACGCAGCAGATATTCCGGTGGCCCATGGCGAGCAGGCGCAACAACAGATACTGGGCGACATTGGTGTCCTGATATTCATCGACCAGAATATAGCGGAAGCGGCGCTGATAATCGGCCAGCACCTCCGGGTTATTCTGGAACAGGGTCAGGCACAACAGGATCAGGTCGCCAAAATCGGCGGCGTTGAGGCTTCTCAGGCGGGCCTGATATTCGGCGTAGAGCATCTTTCCCTTGCCGTCGGCGTAAGGACGGCCTTCCTCATCCGGCACCTGGGACGGCAACAGGCCGCGGTTTTTCCAGCCGTCAATCAGGCCGGCCAGAAGCCGCGGGGTCCATTTCTTTTCATCAATACCGTGGCTGCGGACGATCTGTTTGACCAGGCGCAGCTGATCATCGCTGTCGAGGATGGTGAAATTGCTTTCAAGGCCGGCTAGATGGCCGTGGTTGCGCAGGATCTTGACGCCGATGGCGTGGAAGGTGCCCAGCCAATACATGCTTTCGACCGCATCGCCGATGATGCGCCCCACCCGTTCCTTCATCTCCTGGGCCGCCTTGTTGGTGAAGGTGACGGCCAGAATCTGGCCCGGGAAACTGCTGCCGGTGGCGAGGATATGCGCCAGCCGGGTCGTCAGCACCCGGGTTTTGCCGGTGCCCGCCCCGGCGAGCACCAGAACCGGGCCGTCGATGGTCTCAACGGCTTGCTTCTGCGGCGGGTTCAGCCCCGCCATATAGGGCGCTGTGGCCGGCTGCGGGGCCTGTTGCGGGGGATGTTCGGCGCTTTCCACAAAGGGAATATCGTCGTCGGAAAAGCTATCAAGATCAAATGGGTCAGACATACTCTTCTGTATACTTGAAATTCCGCCAAATGACAGGCTTTTTTATACAGATTCCAATCTTTTTGATCCGGCGGCCTGTGGATTGGCAGCGGCTATTCTTTTTCCTCCAGCAGCGCCTTGTTATAGGCCCTGAGCAGATGCTTCTGATAGAGGATGCCGATGATTTCCGCCTGTTCGTCCTCGGTCACGACGGGCAGAATCTCCTCGCCGCTTTTGTCAAATTTGTTGAAGGCGTCTTCCAGATTGTCCGACGGATGCAGCACCTCTGTCACCGGCCGGCACAGGTCGCGGGCGGCGATGGCGGGCGCATCGTCCTTCTCCGATGAAGGGTCGCTTTTGCGAAATTCGCTGACGGTGACGGAGCCGGCGATTTTGCAGCTCTCGTCAAGGATAAAGATGCAATCGTGATTGCGACTCAGCAGAAGGTCGCGCAATTGGCCGACGCCGGCCCCGGTGCTGGCGGTGGCGTAGCTGTCCTTCATCAGGCTGCGAACCTGGGTCGCGCGCATCAGATGCCGCGCCCGCCCGCCTTCCAGGTCGAGCCCGGCCCGTTTCAACTGCATATGAAAGACCGAGGTCGCGCGCAGGAAATGCTGGGTGATCAGGTTGGAAATCACCACCGAGACCATCAGCGCGATGGTGATCTGATAATCCCCGGTCAGCTCGAAGATGATCAGGATGGTCGAGATCGGCGCCCCGAGCACGGCGGAGGCGACGGCGCCCATGCCGACGATGGCGTAAAGACCGTAGCTGAAGGTGGCGTCGCCGAAAATGCCGGCGGCCCAGCTCGCAATATAGCCAAAGGCGCCGCCGACCATGGCGCCGAGGAAAATCGACGGGCTGAAAATGCCGGTGCCGTAGCGGAAGGCGAGGGCGATGGACGAGGCGGCTATTTTGAGGACGATCAGCAAAAGCAGCATCTCAAGGGAGAATAATTCCTTCAACGCCCCGTCGGTCGCGCCGTAACCATGCCCCAGGATATAGGGGCTGATCAGCGCCAGAAGACCGACCGCCAGGGCGCCGACCGGCGGGCGGGTCCATTCGGGAATGGTGATCCTGTCGGCGATATTTTCGGTGAAAAACAGACATTTTATGAAGATGATCGCCGCGGCGGCGCTGGTGACGCCAAGCAGGACAAAGGCGGGAAACTCCCAGAAGGTGGTGATGAAATAATCGGGAATGACAAAGGCCGGAAAATCGCCGATATGAATGCGGGCGACAATGGCCGCCGAAACCGAGGCGATGACGATTGGCGCAAAGGCGCTGAGCGCGTAATGGCCGAGGATCACCTCAAGGGCGAAAAACACCCCGGCGATCGGCGCGTTGAACGAGGCGGAGATCGCCGCCGCGACCCCGCAGCCGAGCATGGTGCGCGCCATATTATGGGACAGATGCAGCCTCTGGGCTATCCAGGAGGCCACCGTGGCGCCCAGGTGAACCACCGGTCCCTCCCGTCCGGCGGCCGACCCGGAGCCAAGCGCGATGGCCGATGCAACGGCGCTGAAAAATCCCTTGCGCGGCGAAATGACCGTATGGTTGATGGCGTTGGCCTCCATAACCTCGGCGATGGCGTAGCCGCGGTCGGATTTCATCAGGAAGCGGTAAATAAAGCTGATGACCAGGCCGCCGGTCACCGTTGACAGCAAAATCCGCCACCACTGCAGGTCATTGACATAGGACAGGATATTTTCGTCCGGACTGCCGAGGATCAGGCTCTGGGAAAGATTGGTCAGATAACGAAAACCGATGGCGGCATAGGCGACGCCGACGCCGGCGAGGACGGCGAGGATGCTGCTGAGGATTTTATCCCGCTGTTTGATATTTTGCAGCGCAAAGCTGTTGAGGAATTTTCGGCGGAGCCGCAGGAGTCTGATCCGGAATTTAAGCGCTTGCTGCATAGCCTTTTTCAGTTTTTGGACGCCGGGGTGGCGGTCCCTGCTTTTGGCGTTCTGTCTTTTTTCTGAGGCCGCCGGATCGCAATGGAACGGCCCATTTCGCGGGGTTTTTCCAGCGCCCTGTGAAGCGCCAGAGCCTCCTGAAGACGCATTTGCTTGTCTTCGGGAAAGCGGGCGGGAATTCGGCTTTCCATATTCACATGCAGGGAAATCTGTTCCATGGTGGCCGACGCCACCGGGTGATCCTTGTGAAACAGCCGCATGAAATAATGAATGAATTTGCTGTCGACATCAAGCAGTTGAAAATGGACGCAGACCGGATCATTCTGTTTCAGCTCATGCTGATAGGTCACATGATTTTCCAGGGCGAAGAGGGATTTTCCGCTGGCGCGAACGTAATTCAGACCCAGGTCGAGGCTGTCGAGGAAATTGGTCAGAGCCTGATCAAACAAAAGCACATAATAGGCCATATTCATATGGCCGTTGAAATCGATCCATTCTTCCTTGATCGTCGTATCCAGAAGAATGGGGCCGTATTTTCTTTCTTTTGGCATGTTTGTTTTCTCTGTGTTCCTGACTCTGTTTCCCCGAAATCAGGTCCTGTCTCCCATGACCCAGGGCAATATTTACCCTAAATTCGGACTTTATTCATGAAAAATATCATATTGTCATCAAAATATTTGAAAATTTTAGCCGCCTATAAAAAAACTTTTAACATCTTGGCGTGATACTGGCGGCAACGGCGGCGCAATAATCATCAGGCGGGGCCGGATGAAATTAAAGCGAAAATACGGTCGTAACAGTATATTTTTGATATGTTTTTATATATAAACCGGCCGGGGTCTGATAAAAAAACGACATATTATTGCCACGGTTATGGTGTCATGTATAATCCCATTATGACACATAGGAAATCTGTGAAAGATTAAACGGACGCAATACGGGGTTGGCGGAGAAAGACTTGAAAAAGCTTGGCATTGGCCTTGGCATTCTGATTGTAATACTGATGGGGGCGGTTCTTGTTGTTCCCGGTTTTCTCAACTGGAATGAATATAAAACCCAGATACAGCAAACGGCGTCGGAATATTCCGGCCGGGATGTGAAGATCATGGGGGATATTTCCCTGTCCCTGTTGCCGACGTCGGCGCTGTCGGTCAAAGAGGTCAGCGTCGCCAATCTGGACGGCGGGCGGGCGGAATATATGCTGTCGCTCAAGTCGCTGGACGTCAAAGTCAGTTTCCCCTCGGTGATTTCATCGCTTTTCGGCGGCAAGATCAAGGTCGAGAAATTTATCCTGGTTGATCCGGTCGTCGCCCTTGAAATTCTGCCGGACGGACGCGGCAACTGGCAGTTCGGCGGGGCGGAGAAGGCGGACATGGAAGGGCCGGCTTCCTCGGCGGACATCAGCTTTGACAAATTTCAGATCGTCAATGGTCAGGTAAGCTTCGAGGATCTGGCGACAGAGCAAAAGGAACTGCTGCGGAAAATCAACGCCAACGTCAAGGTCTCGAGCATCAACGGCCCGTTCGAGGTTTCCGGCGGGGCGAAATATCAGGGGCTGGATGCGAAACTGGACCTTAAACTGGGCAAGAACAGAACGGGCAAGAAAGTGCCGCTGTCTTTGTCGCTCGCCATGCAGGACAGCCGGATCAAGGCCGATGTCATCGGCGGCGTCATCCTCAAGGGCAAGGATTCGAGCTTTTCCGGCCAGGTGGACATGACGGCCAGCGATGCCGGAGACTTTTTTGCCGCCGCCAGCCGCCTGAAGAATCAGAAATCGCCGTCCAGCTTCCGCATCGGGCAGGATTTCGCCCTGAACACGGCCCTGGATGTCACGCCGCGGAAAATCAGCGTCAAGGACCTTAATATCCGCATGGGACAAAGCCGCGGTCAGGGGGCGGCGGAAATCACGATGGGCGAAAAGCTCAATATCCTGAGCAGCCTGTCGGTCAATAAACTGGATATGGACCCGCTGCTTGAACTTATGGGTCAGCAGAAAACGCCGCAAGCCGCCAAACCGGCGACCGGCGAGAGCGGGGTGCCGGACCTGTGGCGAAAGGAGATCATCGCCCGGCTGTCGGGTAAGATGGATTTCAAGCTCGGCGCTTTGAAATACAACGAGAAAATCGCCAGCCAGATCGTGGTCAAGGCCGAAGCCAGGAATAATATCATCGCCATAAAGACTTTGCGGGCGCGGATGCCGGGCGGATCATCCCTTGACTTTACAGGGCAGGTCGCCGGGGCCAATGAGCAAGCGGCGCTGACCGGTGACCTGGCGCTGAATTCGAGCAATTTGAGGGGGCTTCTCAGTTGGCTCAAGGCCGATGTGTCGGATATTCCGTCCGGTCGGCTGGCCCAGTTTTCTTTCAAAAGCAAGGTCAGGGTCACCGAAGAGCTTGCGCAGGTTTACGGCATTGAGGGGATTCTGGACGCCATGCGCTTTAGCGGCGGGCTGTCCTATGCCATTCAGGACCGGCCGTCTTACGGCGTGCAACTGGATGTGCGGAATCTTAATCTTGATTCCTACCGGGCGGCGCGAGAGGACGCCTCCGGCGGCGCGGGCCTGAAAAGCGCCCTCGGGAGTCTTGATCGGTTTGACGCCACATACAAGCTTGCGGCGCGCAACCTGACGGTCAACGGCCTCAATATCGCCGCCGCCCGTATGGAAGGGGTTTTGCTGGCGGGGCGGCTTGAGGCGAGCATCATCAAGCTGGATGATTTTTCCGGCGTTAATCTGACCGCATCGGGACGGGGCGGAAATTTTTCCGCCAAGCCGGAAATTACCCTGAAAATATCCGCCGACAGCACTAATCTGGCGCCGCTGCAACGGGCGCTGAAATGGAATGACCAGGTTGATTTGCGCAAGCTGGGCAAGGTTTCCCTGGCGGGCGAGGTCTCCGCCGGTCTGGAGAAGATGGAGGTTAATCTTAAATCAGAAATCGGCGCCAGCAGCCTACAGGTGATCGGCAATATCCGCAGCGCCACAATGAAGCAATTCCCGGAATTCGGCAGCGCCGATCTGGAAGTGAACGGCGCGGCCAAAAGTCTGGCCGGGCTGATTGATCAACTGGGGCTGTCCCTGAGCCGGCCAATGCCGGGCGATGATCATCCGGTTCAGGTCAATGGCCGGATCAAGGGCAATGCGGCGCTTGTTGATCTGGACGCCAGGATCAGGGTCGCCAGCAGCAATATTACGCTCAAGGGCCGGAAAAAAGGCAAGGGACCGGAAGCATCTCTTGACCTCGCCCTTGAAATGAAGGGCGCGGAGACCCGCGAATTTATTCGGGGACTGGGGATTGATTTCAAACCGTCGCGCGAGAAGCTTGGCCCGATCGCCCTTAAAATGATGGTCACGGGAGCCGGCGACCAATATGCCCTGAACAATATTGTCGGCGATGTCGGGACCGTCAAGTTGAGCGGCTCCGGCAAGCTGAATATAGCGCCGCGCAAACCCTATTTCGATTTCAAGCTGAAAGCCGGAGCGATTCCCCTGCAGGACTTCATGGAGAAGAAGGCGGGCGCCGCGGCCGGGGGGGCGCTCAAGGCCAGTGAGAAATTCGGGCAATGGACAAAGGCGCCGATGGATCTGTCGCTGTTGTCCGCCTATGAAGGCCGGGCGCAGGTTTCCGCTGCCAGCCTGCATTATAATGGCTATGTCTTTGAGAATCCGACCTTTGAAACCGTGCTCAAGGACGGCATCCTGACGGTGAATAATTTCACCGGGCGCCTGTTTGGCGGTGAGGTGTCCATGTCCGGCCAGTTCGGCGGGGCGAAGGTGCCGCAACTTGAAATGAAGATGAGCCTCAAGCAGGCCTCGCTTTCGCAGGCGACAAAATCTTCCGCCGGCATTGCGCCGATCAGCGGGCTTTTCGATATGTCCGCAAGCTTCGCCAGCGCCGGCGTCAGTCAGTATGATATTATGTCGGCCCTGTCCGGCAACGGCAAAATTGTCGCCAGCCCCGGCCTGATTCACGGTGTCGATATTCCGGCGCTCAGCACCCAGCTCAGCAAGATGAACAGCAACAATGCGCTGCTCAGCCTGTTGAACACGACCCTGTCCGGCGGCGAGACGGCCTATAAAGGCGGCGAAAGCAATATTGTCGCCAAAGACGGCATGATCAATTTCAGCCCCTTCGATGTGGAGCTGGAGGGGGCAAAGTCCAATATGACGCTGGCGCTGAACCTGACGCAGTGGGATATTCGCTCACAGGGCCGCCTGTCCCTGAATAAACATCCCGACGCCCCGCCCATTGAAGTCAGCGTTACGGGCAATGTCAGCAATCCGAAGGTCAATTTCAAAACCGACCGGCTGGAGAAATATGTCGGGGCCAAAATCGCCTCCAGCATGCTGCAGCAGATGATCGGCGGCGAAGGCGGGCTTGAGGGGATTTTCGGCGGTCAGCAGAAGCCGGCAAAGAAAGCCCCGGATCAGGACTCGGCGGCGGCGCCTACGGCCGTCCCGGTTGACAAGACCAAAACCGAAGCGGAAAAAGCCAAGCCCGCCGAAGAGTTCGGTAAAAGGCTGTTGCAGAAACTTTTCGAAAAGGAAAAAAAGGCCGATCCGGATAACAATGGACAAAAGCCCGACAGTCCCGGCCAATAATATTTATGCCGGCAATAATTCTTTCGGTAACGTCCGGCGCGGGCAACAGGCCTGATCAGGATTGATCTTCAAGCAGGTCATTCAGGACAAAGACCCGAATGGCGCTCGACAGGTTGCCGTCGCGGCGGGCGTCGATTTCGCCGACCAGCCGGCCCAGGCTGACGCCGCGCCGTCGGGCAATCTGTTTGAGCCGGTCCCAGAAAATATTTTCCAGCGTGATGCTGGTTTGATGTCCGGCAATGACAATTGAATGTTTTTTCATCTGGCTGTCAGTACCGGGCATATTTGAACATCCTACAGGTTTTGGAAAAAGTCATTACCCTTGTCATCGACGACGATGAAGGCCGGGAAGTCCCTGACCTCGATTTTCCACACCGCCTCCATGCCGAAATCCTCGAAATCCAGCACTTCGACTTTGGTGATGTTATTCTGGGCCAGGATGGCGGCGGGACCGCCGATGGAGCCGAGATAGAAGCCGCCGTGCGTCTGACAGGAATCGGTGACCTGCTTGCTGCGGTTGCCCTTGGCCAGCATGATCATGCTGCCGCCCTGTTCCTGAAAGGCGTCGACGTAGGAATCCATCCGCCCGGCGGTGGTCGGCCCGAAGGAGCCGGAGGCGTACCCTTCCGGCGTCTTGGCGGGCCCCGCATAATAGACGATGTGATCCTTCATATAGTCGGGCATCGGCTCGCCGGCCTCAAGTTTCTTCAGGATCGCCGCATGGGCCAGGTCCCGGGCGACGACGATGGTTCCGGTGAGGCTGAGCCGGGTCTTGATGGGATATTCGCTTAACTGGGCGCGAACTTCATTCATCGGCCGGTTGAGGTCCACCTTGACCACTTCGCCGCCAAGGTCGGCATGGGTGACCTCCGGCAGATATTTTGCCGGGTTGGTTTCCAGCTGTTCGATGAAAATGCCCTCTCTGGTGATCTTGGCCTTGGCCTGACGGTCGGCGGAGCAGGAGACGCCGATGCCGATCGGCACGGACGCCCCGTGGCGCGGCAGGCGCACGACCCGCACGTCATGGCAGAAATATTTGCCACCGAACTGGGCGCCGATGCCGAAATTCCGCGTCATCTGATGAATTTTTTCCTCCAGTTCCGGCACCCGGATCGCGTGTCCGTAATGATTACCTGCGATCGGCAGATTGTCGAGATAGCGGGCGCTGGCGAGCTTCACCGTTTTCAGGTTCATTTCGGCGCTGAGGCCGCCGATCACCACCGCCAGATGATAGGGCGGACAGGCGGAAGTGCCCAGGGTCTTCAGCTGGACGTCGAGAAAATCGAGCAGTTTGTCTTCGCGCATGACCGCCGGGGTCTGCTGAAAAAGGAAAGTCTTGTTGGCGCTGCCGCCGCCCTTGGCCATGAACAGGAAGTGATATTCATTGCCCTCGGTGGCGTAAAGCTCGACCTGGGCCGGGGCGTTGTTTTTGGTGTTGACCTCGTCAAACATGCTGAGCGGCGCCAGCTGGGAATAGCGCAGGTTGGCGCCGACATAGGTGTCAACAACGCCCTGTGACAGGGGCGCGCCGTCATCGCCGTCGGTCCAGACATACTGGCCCTTCTTGCCGACGACGATCGCGGTGCCGGTGTCCTGGCAACTGGGCAGGACCATGCCGGCGGCGATATTGGCGTTTTTCAAAAGCTCGGTGGTGACGAATTTGTCATTATCGGACGCTTCATCGTCTTTCAGAATATCGGCGAGCTGCTGCAGATGGCCGGGGCGCAGCAGATGGGCAATATCGCGCATGGCTTCCGCCGCCAACAGACGCAGCCCCTCCGGCGCCACTTTCAGGATCTCCTTGCCGTCCACATTAAGGGTCGAGACATAATCAGAGGTAATTTTCCGGTAGCGTGTTTTTTCTGCGGTCAGGGGAAACATGTCTGTGTATTCAATGTCGGTCATTTTATCCATCCGTATTTACGTTCTGTCGCTGTGTCGTTAGTAGCGGCTTTATCGGCAAAGGCCAAGAAAATTTACATTTATTCCCCCCGCGGAGAGGCGGCCCTGTCAGCCGCGCCGGAAAATCTGAGGCCGTGGTTTTACCATCAGATCATATCCTGCATATGTTATGGGAAAATGTCATAAATTAGTAATAATGTATGTACAAGTTAGTCGGAACAGACTATAACAAGCTATGGGTTATCTTCTGATCAGAGTTTCTATATATGGAAGAGGAATCCATCGGTAGTTAGGCAGTGAAAAAGTTTGTGCATAATCAACGGGATAGAATCGGCTGTTGGCGGAGTTATGTCGACGGCTTTATATATTTATGAATACCTGAAACAGAGTTTGCACCGGCAGGCTCTGTTTTTTTATCGGGCCTGGTAAGATAAACTGCCGGAAAAAGCAGATTTCCAAAAAAACAGATTTACGGAAAAGTAAATTTCCGGGCGGGTTTTATTTCTTGCGGAAGTTATCGAGCGCGACAACATTGCCCGCCCCGTCATCCTCGCCGTCTTCCCGGTCTTCCGGGGACGCGCCCTTGCCGGTGGCGGCGTCATCGGTGATGGCGGGCAGGTCATTGATCGTGTCATTGTCCATCTCGGAATGGAAATGCAGGCCGAAATCAACGCTCGGGTCGAAAAACCCCTGCAGCGCCTGAAACGGGATGCTGAGATGTTCCAGCTTGCCGTTAAAGCTCAGGGAAATTTCAAAATGACTGTCGCTGACCAGCAGGTTTGAGAATTGATTCTGGATGACAATGGTCATTTCCTCGGGATAGCGCTCCCGGAGGTAAGGCGGAATAATGACATTGGGGTGATCGGTGCTGAAAGTGATGTAAAAATGGTGCTCGCCAGGCAGTCCCTTGTCTGAAATATCCTGGAGAACATCCCTGACGACGGAAAGCAGGGCTACTTGAACCATGGTGTCATACTGAATTACGGGTTCTGTCATTTTTCCATTATCTGTACATTTGTTTACAAAAATCCACCATATGGAGCGAATCCATATTCGATCAAATTATAACGGCTAAGTTTGGGGCGTGCGAGTCTAATTTTTAACGGACGCATGTTTGGGGGCAAGGGCGGGGGATACCGCCCGGCGCGGGCGGCATCCAAAAAAGACGTGATCCTAAAATTCGGATTGAATACGGATATAAAAGGAACGGCCCGGTTCATTGACCCGCACCGCCGTCGCATCATCGAGGCTTTCCCGGTTGAGATGGTTGGCGTAGAGCTTGTCGAACAGGTTGGAGACGCCCAGTTTAACCGTCACATCGTTCATAACGGCGATGGAGGCGAACAGATCCGCCACCACATAGCCGTCCGTCTCGCCGAAATCGCGGCCGCTGCCGGTCAGCGGATCGTCGTCCACCCGAGCCTGTTTCAGGGCGCCGCGCAAGCGCCCGCCAAAGGACCAGGCGGCCTCTTTATAGGTGGCGGCGATCTCGTAGCTCAGCGGCGGGATTTGATAGAGCGGAATATCAAGATCCTGATTCTGGCCGTTGGTATAGGCCATATTGCCAGTAACGGTTAGCTTGTCGGATATGCTGGCCTTGCCTTCCAGTTCCACGCCCCAGATGCGGGCGTCGATATTGCGATAGACCAGGGCGTTGTTGGCAAGCAGAATGGTTGTCCGGTCATCGGCCTGGCCCCGGGCGCGGTCGCGGAAAATATAATCGTTCACATCATCATAATAGGCGGAGACCAGGATATTCCATCCTGTCTTGCGGATGCCGATCCCCATATCGAACTGGGTGTGTTTTTCCGGCGCAAGCCCGGGATTGCTGACCCAGCTGCCGTTGATGACCTCGCCGGAGGGCAGGAGGCTGTCCCCCATGAGGCTCGCGTTATAGCGTTCGACCGTATTGGCGCTGCGGTTGCTGCGGCTCAGCCCCATATAGAAGGCGGCGTCATCCGTGATGTCATATTCAAGCCGCAGCAGACCGCCCAGGGTGTTGTCCGTCTGGCTGGTCGCCGTGACGCCGTAATATTTCTGATACAGCATGTTGGGGGACATGGGCGTCATCGGCGGTATGACCAGGGTGTTTTTCATATCCGCATTGTCGGCCGAGGATTTGACATTGTCATAGCGCAGCCCGGCCTTGATCCGCATATTATCGGACAGCGGTTTGGTCGCTTCGGCAAACAGGCCGATGTTGCGGATGGCGGCGTCGGGCATCAGGACGGACTGTATCGGCGTCATGTTGGTCCGGTCCATATTGTGACCGAAGCGGAATCCTTCATGGTTCAGATTCTTGACATCCATGCCGAGGGTGATGTCGGTGTCGTCCTGCTGTAAATCGACGGCAAGCCTGCCGCCATAAGTCACGGTTTCCAGTTCGGAACGCCGGAACATCATCGTGCGGTCGCGCAGGGAGAAATTATCCATCACATGATAGCTGTGAGACCGGTAAATATCCATTTTCAGGGCCTTCAGCGGCCCATTGCCGCCAAAATCATGGGTGAATTTGGCCCGGATGGTCGTGCCGTCGCCTTCGGGGGAATCCATGCCGGCGCCGGGAAACAGGGTGTCGCGGGTCACTTCGTGGCTGACGCCCAGGTTGATCAGGGTCGCTTCGTCGCTATAGCCGATATCGGCGCTGCCGCCATAATAGCGAAAGGTGGTCCGAACTTCATCGCCGTCGCCGTCTTCGTAATTGCCGGCGTCTTTATAGTGGGCGTTGATCCGGGCGTAAACATTGCCGGAGCGGGCGGAAATATTGCCGGCGGTGCTCCAGATGTCGCCGTTACTTTCATAGCTGCCGTCAAGGCGCCCCTTGACGTTCTGGCCATCCTCGAATGTGGGGGCGTGATGTTCGACAAGAATGGTGCCGCCGCTGCCGCCCGGGCCATGCTGGACCGATTGATAGCCCCGGTGGATGATCACCACGTCCGCCGTGTCAATATCGGTGAAAGAGGCCGGGGTGTCCATGCGGTTCGGACAGGAGCCGTCAAGGAAGGCGCCGTCATTGATGATGTTGAGCTGGCTGCGGCTTTGGCCGCGAATGACCGGCTCGAGCGCGTGACCACCCATGCGGCCGCTGGTGACCCCGGGGATGCTTCTCAGATATTCCCCGGCGTCGGCGGCCGGTTTGTTGTTGGAATCCTTGGGAATCGATGTGGACAGGGCGGGCTTTTGCATCAGGGTGCCGGTGACGACGATCTCGTCCATGTCGCCCTGGGGTTTGATGATGACGGTCTGGGCCTTGGCGCTTGCAATGAAGGTGGTGGATAATACAAGGGTGCTGACGCCGGATACCAGGCGCCCCAAATGTGTCTTCTGTGGGAGCATTTCTCTAACCTAAAATATTCTTATTACGCAAAAAAATATACGAACTCTGACGAGCCGTATTGCTGTGCCGTAGATGTGTCGGAGTTTCAGGTCAGAGGCGGGGCGCGGGGCGGGCTGGATAAATCCAGTATGGACCGCGGTTCGTTGAAAACATCCTGCGCATAGGCGAGCTTGTAGGAAGTCGGGACGACAACAGGAAAGTCGGCCCCGTAGGAAATAAGCCCACCCGCCAGCTTGTGGAAAGGCAGGCAGTATACGCAATGTTCCCAGGATCGATCGCTGTCTCCAACGGGATCACCATTTTCGTCCAGCGTGATGCGTTTCAGTCCCTGCGGCGTACAGATAACATAGCTTTGCACGCCCGCCGCGAAGTCGGCGGACTGAAATTCATCGGTAAAGGCCTTTTGCAGGTCCGCCGACCGGGCGGACAAGGCGGCCGTTGTCAGAAAATTCGACAGCAGGACAAGCAACAGCACCTGCGCGCAGCCGCGACCGAGGCGGGTCGCGATCAGGGACAGATATGCGGTTGCTTTTTTGCCGTACATGATCAAAATAATTTCTTCTGAATTTTCAATTAACTACGGTTGCACTCTAACCTATATCAGATGTGTTTTTTTTGATCCAGAGCAAAAAAACTCTTTATACGGTTTAATTTCACGGGATTTACAGCGGGAAAAGGACGCAAGGTAAGGTGAAGGGCTTCTGTTGCTAGGCGCCCTTCGTGCCCCGCGTAACGAACCTGTTAGGCTGCTACAGCAAATGCTTCGTTATCGTTTGCATTTACAAGTTTTGACCCGTTAACAGCGGAATCATGCTGGGCAAAAGCTATATCTTTATTACGCACGTCGATCCTGTTTCGCCCCCATATCACCAATCCTTAAGGGAGATTGGTGGAGGCGCCGGGTACCGCCCCCGGGTCCGCAACGTCTATTCCATACATCATTTTATTGCCATAGTCGGTTGCCCGACAGGTCATATATAGGGCATTGACGTTAAAATTTAAATAGCCTCATGCAAATATTTCTGTAAAGTGGGGACAACGAAATCTAAGTACAGCGGAGCATAATGAAACAATATCTGGATTTAATGCGCCATGTGCGGGACAACGGTATCGTCAAGGAGGATCGCACCGGCACCGGCACGAAGAGCGTCTTCGGCTATCAGATGCGCTTTGACCTGGCTCATGGCTTCCCCATGGTGACGACCAAGAAACTGCATCTGAAGTCGATCATTCATGAGCTTCTGTGGTTTCTCGCCGGCGACACCAACATCAAATACCTGCAGGACAACGGGGTCAGGATCTGGGACGAATGGGCCGACGCGGCGGGCGACCTTGGCCCGGTATACGGCCATCAGTGGCGGTCCTGGCCGACGCCCGACGGCGGCGCGGTCGATCAGATCAGCAATCTGGTCCGGATGATCCGGGAAAATCCCGACAGCCGCAGGTTAATTGTCAGCGCCTGGAATGTCGCCGATGTCGATCATATGGCCCTGCCGCCGTGTCATTGCCTGTTCCAGTTTTATGTCGCCGACGGCAGGCTCAGCTGCCAGCTTTATCAGCGCAGCGCCGATATTTTCCTTGGCGTGCCGTTCAATATCGCCTCTTACGCGCTGCTGACCCAGATGCTGGCCCAGGTCTGTGACTTGAAGGTCGGGGAATTTATCCACACTTTCGGCGACGCCCATCTCTACCGCAACCATCTGCAGCAGGTGGATCAGCAACTCGCTCGCGCGCCCCTGCCGCTGCCGGAAATGAAGATCAATCCGGATGTGCGCGATATTTTCGCCTTTACCTATGATGATTTCGAGCTGGTCGGTTACCAGTCGCACCCCCATATCGCCGGAAAGGTGGCGGTCTGATGGTCAAGCTCAGTCTGATTGTCGCGGTGGCGGAAAATGGCGTGATCGGCAAGGACAACGGCCTGCCGTGGCGCATCTCGTCGGATATGAAATATTTTAAAGAAACGACCATGGGCAAACCGGTGATCATGGGCCGCAAGACCTTTCAGTCGATCGGCAGACCTTTGCCCGGCCGCACCAATATTGTGATCACCCGTGATACCAGCTTTGCGCCCGAGGGGGTGATTCCGGCCTTCACGCTCGAGATGGCGCTGGACGTCGGCAAAAGCCTGGCGCGCGCCAAGGGGGTGGACGAGGTGATGGTGATCGGCGGGGCCGAGATTTATGCCCTCACCCTGCCCGACGCCGACCGGCTTTACCTGACCCGGGTTCACGGCGCGGTCGAAGGCGATGCGACCTTCCCCGACCTTGACCCCGATGACTGGCTGATCGCTTCCGAGCAAAGGTTCCCGGCCGGCGAAAAAGACAGCCATGATTACAGCCTGATCGTCCTCGACCGGGTTTAGGGGATCAAGTTAAAATGGGGGGAAATATGCAAATATTTGATAAAACTGAGCGCAGCGATCATAGACCTATGCGTCAAGGCGAGGCAGCATTTGGTTATTTGAACTATTCGGCACGTCAAGATATAGAGAAAATCCTGTCCTTATGAGGGACCGTCGGGGCCTTTCACGATCATTGCTATATGGTATCGTATATGCTATCATCTTGTGATGAAAAATGCTGTTGTCATTGACACCAATGTTTTTGTGTCGGCTTTGCTCAAGGCGGAGACGGCGCCGCGTCAGATTTTACAACTTGGGTTTTTAGGCAATATACGACCCCTGATGGGCAATGCGCTTTTCGCCGAATATCGCGAGTTGATGACGAGAGACAAACTTTTTCGCCGTTGTCCGTTGTCCGGGCAGGAAAGGCTGAATTTTTTCGATGACTTTATGAGCATTTGTACTTGGGTCAATATTTACTATTTATGGCGACCGAACCTGGCTGACGAAAGTGATAATCATGTGTTGGAACTGGCGCTCGCCGGAAATGCCAGTCATTTGATTACGGGAAACAGAAAGGATTTCGCAAAATCCGAATTGATTTTTCCCCAGGTGAAGATTGTCACGCCGAGGATATTCTTAGAAGAAAGGAGTTCAGAATGGGCGCCCTGACCATACGCCTTCCCGATGACACCCATGAGCGTCTGAAGCTTCTTGCCGAGCGCAGGGGCGTCAGCCTCAACAAGATGTTTGAGGAATTTTCGACCAAAGCCATTGCCGAGGCCGATGCTTACGCCCATTTCCAGCTCTGCGCCCAAAGGGGCGACCGGCAGAGAGGGCTGGATACGCTTGATCGGCTTGACCAGGCTTTGAACAGGTAACATATCCGGCGCTGCCGCAGCGGAGGTTGCGAACCGGGCTATTCTTTTTCAAGCCCGAGGCGCGGAATCTCGATCGCCGGGCAATGATCCATCACCACAGTGAGACCGGCGGTGCGGGCGGCCTCGGCGGCGGCTTCATTGATCACGCCGAGCTGCATCCAGACAACCTTCGCGCCCTTGACGATGGCCTCGTCGACGATCGGGCCGACGGCGTCGGGCTGGCGGAAAATATCCACCATGTCAATCGCCGCCGGTATATCGCCGAGGCGGGCGGAAACCTCGCGCCCCAACAGCTTTTCACCGGCCAGTCCCGGATTGACCGGATAGACCTCATAGCCCTGCTCAAGCAGAAATTTCATCACCTTGTGGGCCGGGCGGTCCTCTTTTTTGCTGGCGCCGACAAGTGCGATGGATTTTGTCGTCGTCAGGATGTCTTTGATATAACTGTCTGTGACGTGTTGGTCTGTCATAATTTTTCCGCCACTTTGCGGGCGATTTCAAGATAGATGGCGCTGTGGGGGCTGTCGGGCTGGCTGATGACGATCGGCGTGCCGGCGTCGGACGTGCTGCGGATGTCCATATGGAGCGGGATTGCGCCCAGGAAGTCGACCCCGAGGTTGCCGGCCGTCTGTTCCGCCCCGCCATGGCCGAATATTTCCGACCGCGTCCCGCAGTTGGGGCACAGGAAATAGCTCATATTTTCAACGATGCCGAAAACCGGGGTGTCGGTCTTGTTGAACATGTCGAGCCCCTTGCGGGCGTCAATCAGGGCAATGTCCTGCGGGGTGGAGACGACGACCGCGCCGTCGACCTCTATGGTCTGGGCCAGGGTGAGCTGCACATCGCCGGTGCCCGGCGGCAGGTCCAGCACCAGCACATCGAGCGCGCCGTCAAAATCCCATCTGGTGTCATTGGTCATCTGCTTGACCGCGCCCATGACCATCGGACCGCGCCAGATGGTGGCGGTGTCCTGTTTCATCAGGTAGCCGAGCGACATGCTGACCAGGCCGTAACGGATCACCGGGATGATCTTTTTGTTTTCATCCTGGGTTGGCCCTTCGGTGGCGCCGAGCAGGGTCGGGATGCTGGGCCCGTAAATATCGACGTCGAAAATGCCGACCTTGAGCCCCCGGGCCTGGAGCGCGAGGGCGAGATTCACCGCGGTCGTCGATTTGCCGACGCCGCCCTTGCCGCTGGCGACGGCGATGACATGGCGAACGCCGGGAATTTTCTTGGCGTTGTCCATCGGGTTGGGGCCTTTGGCCGGCGACGGCGGCGCATCCTTCGCCGGGGCCCGCTCCGCGGTCAGGACGGAGACCACCTTCTCAACACCCGGAAGCGCCAATAGCTTCGCATCGCAGGATTTTCGCACCTGCTCCATCAGTTCCGCCTCGACGGGATCGATGGTGAGGGCGAATCTCACTTCACCCTGTTTGATGACAAGCCCCTGAACCATGCCGAGGGAGACAATATCCGCGGCTTTATCGGGGTGAGGGACGGTTTTCAGGATATTCAGAACCTGTTCTTGCTTGATCTCAGACATTAACTTCCTATCTATACGTTATCTTTCCAGCAATAAGGTGACGGTTCCCTTTATTATATGATTGTTCCGGGGGCCTGGTTGGAATATATATATATCTTATGACTGTTTTATAGGGGGAAATCGATTTTTCCTATAATTTGTTGATATTTTTTTCTTCAGAGGAGCTTTTATATGCCTTGGCAAAATAATAATGGTGGCAGAGACCGGGGACCTTGGGGCGGCGGGCCCGGCGGCGGCGGTCAGGAACCGCCAAACATCGATGACCTGATTCGCCAGGGCCAGGATAAATTCCGCAAAACCTTTTCCGGCGGCCAGGGCGGCGGCAGAGGCATGTTCCTGATCATTGGCCTGCTGATTGTCGCCGGCTATCTGTATGCGGCCTTTTACAAGGTTCAGCCCGATGAGGCGGGTGTCGTGCTGCGCTTCGGCAAATGGATCGAAACCAAGGATACCGGATTGCATTTCCATTTCCCGCCCATCGAACAGGTCTATAAGCCGAAAATCACGGCGGTGAACAAGATTGATGTCGGCGCCGGGAAACAGGAACGCCAGATGCTGACCGGGGACGAGAATATCGTCGATGTGGAATATTCAATTTTCTGGCGCATCAAAGACCCTGCCCGGTTCCTGTTTAATCTTGAGCAGCAGGAACAAAGCATCAAATCCGTCTCTGAAAGCGCCATGCGTGAAGTGGTCGCCAAGACAAAAGTCCAGCAGATCATGACGTCAGAAAGGGACGGCATCGAAATCGAAGTGCGCGGCATTATGCAGCGGGTGCTGGATTCCTATGAAGGCGGTATCGAGATCACCCAGGTCAAGCTGGATACGGTGTCGCCGCCTGCCGAAGTCAGAGAAGCTTTCAATGATGTGCAGAAGGCCGAAGCCGATCGGGATAAAACCATAAATGAAGCCAAGAAATATCAGAATGAAATCGTGCCGACCGCCCGTGGGGAGGCGGAACGTATGAACCAGCAGGCCGAGGCCTATAAGGCCCGGGCCGTGACCAAGGCGCAGGGGGAAAGCGCCCGCTTCCTCGCGGTTTATGAACAATATAAACTGGCCAAAGACGTCACCCGGCGTCGCATGTATCTGGAAACCATGGAAAATATTCTGGAACAAACCGACAAAGTTATCCTGGAAAATGAAGGCAACGGGGTTCTGCCCTACCTGCCCCTGCCCAGCATAAAGAAACAGGACTAGGAGCCGAACATGAATAATCTTAAAATCTTAATCGCATTGATTGTTTTGGGCGCGGCGGTTGTTGTTCTGGGGGCCTCTGTCTTTACGGTCAAGGAAACCGAACAGGCGCTGGTGCTGCAACTGGGCAAGTGGAAAAAAACCGTTAAGGAACCGGGGTTGCATTTTAAAACGCCCTTTGTCCAGGATGTGGTTTATTTTGACAAGCGCATTTTGCTGCTCGATACCCCGGAGCTTATTGTGATCACCGAAGACCAGAAGCGCATTATCGTTGACGCCTTTACGGAATTCCGGGTGGCGGACCCGCTGAAAGTCTATCAGGCGGTGCGCAATGTCAATGGCGCGGAATCCCGCCTGTCGACCATCCTGAATTCCAACCTGCGTAAGGTCTTTGGTCAGCAGGCCTTCAAGACCGCCTTGTCCGGCGAACGCCGTGATTTGCGCAAGAGCATCTCGGATTCGGTCAAGGCCGAAGCAGAAGAACTGGGCATCAAGGTGGTGGATGTGCGGATCAAACGCACCGACCTGCCGGCGGAAAACAGCAAGTCGATTTTTAACAGCATGATTGCCGAACGGAATCAGGTGGCCCGTGAAATTCGCGCTCGCGGGGAAGAAATGGCCATCCGCATCAAATCCAAAGCGGATCGCGACAAGGTGGTTATTCTGGCGGAAGCCGAACGGGAAGCGCAAAAACTGCGCGGGGACGGTGATGCGGAAGCCGCGCGGATTTTTGCCGACGCCTATAATCAGGATCCGGAATTTTATGCTTTTTACCGGTCGATGATTGCCTATAAACTAGCCTTTTCCCAGAGGAACACGACGATGATATTATCGCCGGAAAGTGATTTCTTCAAGTATTTCGGCAACATGGCGGGACAGGCCGGCAAAAGGAAATAAAAAAAGAGAGCCTGCCCGTGAAGGAGCTATTGTTCATCCTGGGGGCGGTTCTTCTGGTGGAGGGTATTCTATATACCCTCTTTCCGGACGCCATGCGGCGCATGATGATCCAGGTGATCCAGATGCCGGAAAACGCCGTCAGATATTCCGGATTGGCCGCGGCGGTAATCGGCTTTTGTGTGATTTATGCGGTAAAGCACTAGAAAAATACGACCAACGGAAATCTGGCTTCTTATTTCCGACATAAAATATGCTAAATATGAGACAAATAACAAAAGCCAAAGGGAAGAAGAATAATAATTGGATCATTTGAAGATATTCAGGAAGTGGTATGCGTAATATAAAGAAAATTTTTGTCGGTGCGATGGTGATTATATCATGTGTGGCTGTCGCGCCCGTCTCGGCCCTCGCCAAGGGGGCGCCGGACAGTTTTGCCGATTTGGCCGAAAAACTGCTGCCGGCCGTCGTCAATGTCAATACGACACAAACCATTAAAATCGACCGGCGGACGATGCCGCAATTCCCCGGGATGGAGGATTTTTTCCGCCGTTTCGGCCGGGAGCCGGAAAAGGACGAGAATGGCGAGGACAAGCCGCTAACCCGTCAGCGTCAGTCCCTCGGTTCCGGCTTTATCATCGACCCGTCCGGCATCATCGTCACCAATAACCATGTGATCGACAAGGCCGACGAGGTGATGATCAAAATGCATGATGGCCGGGAATTCGAGGCCAAGGTCATCGGCAAGGACAGCAAGCTTGACCTGGCTGTCCTCAAGGTCGAGTCCGCCAAGCCGCTGCCCTTCGTCAAATTCGGCGACGACAGCAAGTCGCGGATCGGCGACTGGGTGCTGGCGATCGGCAATCCCTATTCCCTGGGCGGGACCCTGACGGCGGGAATCATCTCCGCCCGCAACCGGGACATTCAGTCCGGGCCTTATGACAAATATATCCAGACCGACGCCTCGATCAACCGCGGCAACAGCGGCGGTCCGATGTTCAATATGGACGGGGAAGTGATCGGCATCAACACCGCCATATTCTCGCCGTCCGGCGGCAATATCGGCATCGGCTTCGCCATTCCCTCCAATCAGGCCCAGCATGTCATCACCCAGTTGCAGAAATATGGTCACACGAAACGCGGCCGTATCGGCATCAGTTTCCAGCCGGTCACCGATGAAATCGCCGAAAGCCTGGGCATGGAAGAGGGCTATGGCGCCCTGGTGTCTTCCGTCGTCGAAGACGGACCCGCCGACAAGGCCGGGGTCGAAGCCGGCGACATCATCGTCGAATATGAAGGCAAAGTGATCAAAAAGCGCAATGAACTGCCGATCTGGGTCGCCAACACGGAAATTGGCGCGAAAGTGAAGCTGGTCGTCCTGCGCAAGGGCAAGCGAAAAACCCTGACCCTGGTCATTGATGAATTGCCGGAGGATGACGACGCGGCAGACGTCCGCGATGTGCCTCATGATGATAAAGGGGCCGTTGAGGGCAAGGACGTTCTGGGCATGAGCCTTGAGCCCCTGACCGACAAGACCCGTGAGGCGCTGAAGCTGGAGGATGATGTCGAAGGCGTGTTGATCGCCGCCGTTGATCGCAACAGTCAGGCCGCCCAGCGGGGGCTGCGGCGCGGGGATGTCCTCCTTGAGGTCACGCAGGAAGCGGTGACCAGCGTCGATGCGGCGGTGGCGCGGATTGAAGAACTCCGCGACAAGGGCCGCAAGAGCGTTCTGCTGAAAATCATCCGCCGCGGCAATGTCGCCTTTGTCACGGTCAAGTTTGACGATAGCGAATAAGATCTTCGGATTTTGAAATTTGAATTTGAATTTGAATGGGGCCGGGTCATTTGATCCGGCCTTTTTTGCCTGCTGTCGCGTCCAGGACTCCGGCGTGAAAAAGATCGCCATCCGGGCTTGATTAGCGGGCCCCGACAATTTAAAATCAGCGGTGAAGCAAAAGGGGACGGCGCCGCCCCGGCCTTTCTCAGGGATCCGCTGTGCGGTACAAAGTTACGCTCCCTCAATTGCATTAATTCACAATACGTTATTTTATAAAATTGAATAATTCTAATTTGTCTTTTTTGCCAGGCTGCTGTATAAAAGAAGCTGAATTACGATTCCTGATCAACATTAAACCTAAAGGAAAATATCATGACCAGAGTCCCTGACGTTACTTTTAAAACCCGTGTGCGCAACGATGCCCTGGAGGGCCCGAATCCCTTCGAATGGAAAGACGTGACCACAGACGATATTTTCAAGGGCAAAAAGGTTGTCGTCTTCTCCCTGCCGGGTGCCTATACGCCGACCTGCTCGACCTCTCATCTGCCCCGCTATGAGGAGCTCTATGACGAATTCAAGGCGCTTGGCGTCGATTCCGTCGTCTGTGTTTCCGTCAATGACGCCTTTGTCATGTATAACTGGGGCAAGGCCCAGAATGCGAAAAATGTCTTCCTCCTGCCCGACGGCAGCGGCGAATTCACCCGCAAAATGGGTATGCTGGTCAATAAGGATAACCTGGGCTTTGGCATGCGGTCCTGGCGCTATTCCATGGTGGTTGACGATGGCGAGATCGAGAAAATGTTCGTCGAGCCCGGCTTCAGCGACAACTGCCCGACCGATCCGTTCGAGGTATCCGACGCCGACACCATGCTGGAATATCTGAAAAGCTGATCAGCTTGACGATGACAATGCAAAGGTCATGATCTCCGGATCATGGCCTTTTTGCGTTTGGTCGTGGGCCGGCCGGCGACTTTGCCCCTCACGCCTCAACAAAATCCGTATCCCCATAACCCTGGAGATAGAGCAGGGCGGTGAGGTCGGCGTGGCGCAGGGTGATGTCGGCGGCGTCGGCCGCGGCCGGATGGGGGTGATAGGCGACGCCGAGGCCGGCTTCCCGGATCATCGGAATGTCGTTGGCCCCGTCGCCGATGGCGAGGGTCTGCTGCGGCCCGAGGCCGGCCTTGTCGCGAAATTCAATCAGGCTGTTGAGCTTGGTCGAACTGTCGACCACCGGCCCGACGATGTCGCCGGTCAGCCTGCCGTCCCGGATCTCCAGCACATTGGCCCGGTTGACCTGAAATCCGGTGCGCTCGGCGACCCGGCCGGTGAAGAAAGTAAAGCCGCCGGAAACCAGCACCGTCGCGGCGCCCCGGGCGTTCATGGTGCGGATCAGGGTCTCGGCGCCGGGCGTCAGCCGGACCCGCTCGGCGTAAACTTCCTCCAGCACGCGGGCGTCCATGCCGCGGAGCAGGGCGACCCGCTCGCGCAGCGCCGCCTCGAAATCAAGCTCGCCGCGCATGGCGGCCGCGGTAATGGCCGAGACCCTGGGCTTCAACCCGGCGAAATCGGCCAGTTCGTCAATGCATTCGCACTGGATGATGGTGCTGTCCATATCGGCGACCAGCAGCTTTTTCATCCGGTTGGCGGCGACCTGAAAGCCAAAATCAAAATCCTCGGCCCCAAGGTCGGCGCCGAGTTCGGCTTTTGCGGCCGCCAGATCGCCGGCGAAGAAAATATCGACCGCAACGCCCTCTGACAGCCAGGAAACGGCGCTGACCTCTTCCAGCCGGGCGACATACCGGGTGACGATGTCATCACTCAGGGCGGGCGCGGCGGCATTGGAAATCAGGGTCAGAAGGTTTCGCATGAATCTTGATCCGTCTTGGTGCTATAACGCTATATGATATATATAGGGTGATCCTTTAACGCTATGGAATAATGAATGCAAAAGAAAATAATTCTTCTGGCCGGGCCGACCGCCAGCGGAAAATCGGCGACCGCCCTCGATATGGCGAAGGATGTCGGCGGCGAGATCGTCAACGCCGACAGCATGCAGGTGTACCGTGAACTGCGAGATCTCAGCGCCCGGCCCTCGGCGGCGGAGGAGGCGCAATGCCGCCATCACCTTTACGGGGTCTTGCGCGGCGATGATCCCTGCTCGGCGGAACGCTGGCGCGATCTGGCGCTGCCGGTGATCGAGGACATCTGGGCCCGGGGCGGGGCGCCGATCGTCGTCGGCGGCACCGGGCTCTATTTCAAAAGCCTGACCGACGGCCTGTCACAGGTTCCCGAAATTGACGCGGCGGTTCGGCGCGAGGTGCGCGACAGCATCACTCGTGAAACGGCGCCCGCGGCCCATGAACGATTGCAACAGCTTGATCCGGAAATGGCGGCGCGCCTCGCCCCCGGCGATAGCCAGCGGATCGCCCGCGCCCTCGAAGTGGCGCTTTCCACCGGCCGGCCGCTCAGCGCCTGGCAGCGGGTGCCGCCCAGCGGCGGCCTGAACGAACGCGAAGACGTAACGATGGAAAAATATGTCACCGTGATGGACCGGGCCCGGCTTTACGCGCGCTGCGACAGGAGGCTCCGTCAGATGATTGAGGAGGGATCCGCCATCGCCGAGGTCCGCGCCCTGCTCGCGCTCGGCTATCCGCCGGATCTGCCGGTGATGAAATCGCTCGGCGTGCCCCAGATTGCCGGTTATTTGAAAGGCGAAATTCCGCTCGAGGAGGCGATCCGCCTGAGCCAGACGGCGACCCGCCAGTTCGCCAAGCGGCAAATGACCTGGTTCCGCAACCAGTGCGGCGACTGGACTCGGCTCGAATTGTAATATTAATGCCATAAAATAATGAATTTTGTATTTTTATTTCAAAATTCAGGCTTGACTAGGCAATTATATAATACTATGGTGCGCCGGATCGGGGAGCCGTATGTCTTTGCCTTTCGTTTGCTATTGGACAAAGAAGGGGATATATATTGGCTTCTTTTCTTATGCGCGCCTGGGGCGGCATAAAATTTTGTATCCGGAGATATTTTTATAATATTCTTCGGCATAATGCAATAACTGGATTAAGAAAGGCTTATCATGTCCGGCAAAGAGTATAGTGGAGCAGAGATCATCCTCAATTCCCTGGTGGATTTGGGTGTCGAAGTCGTCTTCGGCTACCCGGGCGGTGCTGTGCTTCCTCTCTATGACGAGCTTTTCAAGCAGGACAAGATCCGCCACATTCTGGTGCGGCACGAACAGGCCGCCGTTCATGCGGCGGAAGGCTACGCCCGCTCCACCGGGAAACCCGGCGTTGTTCTGGTGACATCGGGTCCCGGAGCGACCAACGCGGTGACCGGTCTGACCGACGCCATGCTGGATTCGATCCCCGTGATCTGTCTAACGGGACAGGTCCCGGTTCACCTGATCGGCAGTGACGCCTTTCAGGAAGCGGACACGGTCGGCATCACCCGCCATTGCAGCAAGCATAATTATCTGGTGCGCGATGTCGACAATCTGTCACAGGTGATCCATGAGGCCTTTTATGTCGCCTCCCATGGCCGGCCGGGTCCGGTCGTGGTGGATATTCCAAAGGATGTCCAGATTCTCACCAGCAGAAATATTCATAGCGGCGCGGTTCGCCATCGCAGCTATCGGCCCGAGGTCAAGGGCGAGATTGACCAGATCAAGGCGGCTGTCGCCCTGCTGGCCGGGGCGAAGAAACCGATTTTCTATACCGGTGGCGGCGTGATCAATTCCGGACCGGCGGCGGCCCAGTTGCTCAGGGAAATGGTTCAACTGACCGGGGCGCCGATCACCAGCACCCTGATGGGGCTCGGGGCTTATCCCGCCGATGACAAGCAATTCCTCGGCATGCTCGGCATGCACGGCACCTATGAAGCCAATAACGCCATGCATGATTGTGATGTCATGGTTTGCGTCGGCGCGCGGTTTGATGACCGGGTGACCGGGCGTCTCGACGCCTTTTCCCCTAAATCCAAGAAGATTCATATTGATATTGACCGTTCGTCGATCAACAAGACGGTGCGGGTCGATGTGCCGATCGTCGGTGATGTCGCCCATGTCCTGGAAGATATGCTGAAGGTCTGGAAAGCGACTTTACTGGAAAACGGCCGCCAGTCCTATGACGACTGGTGGGCCCAGATCGAGCAATGGCGCAGCCGCGATTGCCTGAAATACGCCAAGTCCGACGAGGTGATCATGCCGCAATACGCCGTGGAGCGGTTGCAGGCGCTGACCCGGAACAAGGATGTCTATTTCACGACCGAGGTCGGCCAGCATCAGATGTGGGCGGCGCAATATATCAAGTTGCAGGAGCCCAACCGCTGGATGACGTCCGGCGGTCTTGGCACCATGGGTTACGGCTTTCCGGCGGCGATCGGGGTGCAGGTAGCCCACCCGGACGCCCTGGTGATTGATGTGGCCGGCGAAGCCTCGATCCAGATGAATATTCAGGAAATCAGCACCGCAATGCAATACGGCCTGCCGGTCAAGATGTTCATTCTGAATAACGAATATATGGGCATGGTGCGCCAGTGGCAGGAACTCAATCACGGTTCGCGTTATTCGGAATCCTATTCGGACAGCCTGCCGGATTTTGTCGCGCTGGCCAAGGCTTACGGCGCTCACGGCATTATGGTTGACAAGCCGGCCGACCTGGACGATGCCATCAGGGAAATGATCGAAACGCCGGGACTGGTGATCGTCGATTGCCGGGTGGCGAAACTGGCCAACTGTTTCCCGATGGTGCCGAGCGGCGCGGCCCATAACGAAATGATACTGCCGGAAGAAGACGATATTCAGGAATATGAAGGGGGCGCGGCCCTGGTATAGGGCTGCAGGAGAAAACTTATGCACCATACACATAAAGAAATTGAACTTGCCGCCCGTCACACCATTTCGGTTATCGTCGACAATGAAGCCGGGGTTCTGGCGCGGGTGATCGGCCTCTTTTCCGGCCGGGGCTATAATATCGAGCATCTGACCGTGGCGCCGGTTGACCTGGAGGGGACGGAATCGCGCATCACCATTGTCACGATCGGCACGCCCCATGTGATCGAACAGATCAAGGCGCAGCTGGAACGGCTGGTGCCGGTGCACCGGGTGGGCGACCTGACCGAAACCGGCCCCCATGTGGAGCGGGAACTGGCCCTGATCAAGGTGCATTGTCAGAATGACCAGCAGCCGGCGGCGATGCGCATCGCCAAAGCCTTCCGGGCCAAGATCGTCGACAGCACGGTTGACAGCTACATCTTTGAAGTGACCGGCAAGACCGAAAAAATCAAGGCCTTCATTGAACTGATGGACGATGTGGGGCTGGTGGAGGCGGTGCGCACCGGTGTCGCGGCCCTGACGCGGGGCTCGGAGCCGTTATAGGATTTTTTTTAAAACAGGATATTTCGGGTCAGGATGACCAATTTTACAGGTCAGGATGGCCTCATTATTTAAGGAGACGAAAAAATGCGGGTATATTATGATCGCGATGCGGATGTGAACCTGATCAAAACCAAAAAGGTCGTGATCGTCGGCTACGGCAGCCAGGGCCATGCTCACGCCGCCAACCTGAAAGACAGCGGGGTGAGCGAGATCGCCGTGGCCCTGCGGGAAAATTCCGCCAGCCGCGCCAAGGCCGAAGCCGCCGGCTTCCGGGTTATGACCCCGGCCGAAGGCGCCGCCTGGGCCGATGTGGTCATGGTTCTGGTGCCCGATGAGCTTCAGGCGGACCTTTACAAGAATGATCTGGCCTCGAATATGAAACAGGGGGCGGCGCTGGTCTTCGCCCACGGCCTGAATATCCATTTCAAGCTGATTGAGCCGCGGGCCGACCTCGACGTCTTCATGATCGCCCCCAAAGGCCCGGGCCATACGGTGCGGTCCGAATATCTCAAGGGCGCCGGGGTGCCGACCCTGATTGCGGTCCATCAGGATGCTTCCGGCAACGCCCATGACATTGGCCTTTCCTATGCTTCGGCGAATGGCGGCGGCCGGGCCGGGGTGATCGAGACGACGTTCAAGGAAGAATGCGAAACCGATCTGTTCGGCGAACAGGCGGTGCTTTGCGGCGGCGCGTCGGCCTTGGTGCAATGCGGTTTTGAGGTCCTGACCGAGGCCGGTTATGCGCCGGAGATGGCCTATTTTGAATGTCTTCATGAGTTGAAGCTGATCGTTGACCTGATGTATGAGGGCGGCATCGCCAACATGCGCTATTCGATCTCCAACACGGCGGAATATGGCGACTATATGACCGGTCCGCGGATCATCACCGAGGACACCAAGAAGGAAATGAAGCGCGTCCTCGCCGACATTCAGGAGGGCCGCTTTGTCAATGACTTCATGCTCGACAACAAGGTCGGCCAGGTGAAGCTGAAGGCCGCCCGCGCCAAGAGCGCCGCTCATCCGATCGAGGAAGTCGGCGCAAACTTGCGCGCCATGATGCCGTGGCTGAAAGAAAACAAGCTGGTCGACAAGGAAAAGAACTAGCAACTGTATCTCTCACCTTGCATGGTTCACCCACATTTGTCTAGTTTTGCATAGCGCGTTTACGATTGTGACGAGTTTTCGCGCGACTGCTGTCACGATAACTTTGTGTGGTTTTCCGGCCTTTCGCAATCTGTCAGCGAATGGTTTGAGAACGGGGTCATTCCGGGCGAGCGGCGATGAGCCGCGCGGGAGCGGAATCCATGTTTAAACATAACTAATATATTGAGATATATCATAGATTCCCGCCTGCGCGCGTATGACGATTTAGATGTTTCAATGAGGGTTTAGGTGTTTCCACCTTCTTCCGGCCCGGGAAAGCATTTTTCAGCGGCCTGCTAGAAATCCAGACCGCGAATCGCCTTGACGCCGGCATCGAAGGGGTGTTTGACTTTCTTCATTTCGGTGACCAGATCCGCACTGTCCATCAGTTCTTGCGGCGCATTGCGGCCGGTGACAATGACATGGGTGTCCTTGTGGCGTCCGGCGATTTTTTCGATCACCTCGTCCAGGGGAAGATAGTCATTGCGCAGGACGATATTCAATTCATCGAGCAGCACCAGTTGATAATCGCCGCTGGTCATCATCCGGCAACTGACGTCCCAGGCGGCGCGGGCGGCCTGAATGTCCCGTTCCCGGTCCTGGGTATTCCAGGTAAAGCCTTCGCCCATCGCCCGCAGGTCGACCAGGTCGGAAAAACGGTTGAAAAACTCTTTTTCGCCGGTTTTCCAGGTGCCTTTGATATATTGAACGATGCCGACCTTCCAGCCGACGCCCAGCGCTCTGAGCACGGTGCCGAAGGCTGCGGTGGATTTTCCCTTGCCGTCGCCGGTATTGACCAGCAGCAGGCTGTGATCGGCCTTCTTTTTCGATTTGACGATTTCGCGCTGTCGGGCCTGTTGCTCCTGCATGGCGGCCTTATGGGCGGCGTTGCGCTGCTGTTCGGATTGCGCTGAGCTTGACATGATTGTGTTTTCTCCCTGAAAGACCTGTGACAGTCGAGTGAAGGCTTCCTCCGTCGGCGGCAGGCCAAGGCGCAGAAGAAGCGGTTGATTGGCGAAAGTGCGGACGTAAATGCCATTCTGCGCCAGCCGATGAAACAGGTCCGCGATATTTTCATCCTTGATCAGGCAGAAAAGGTCCGTCCGGCCGATCACCTCATACCCGGCGGCGGTGATCATAGCGCTCAGCCGCATCATGGCCTGCGCCAGTTTTATGCGGTTTTCCGTGATCCAGACCTGATCTCCCAGGGCATGGGTCGCGATAATCAGGCTCAGGGTCGAGATATTCCACAGGCTCGACAGCCCCATCAGCCGCTGGCAGAAGGAAGGGTCGGCATATAATACGCCAAGCCGCATCCCCGCCAGACCGAAAAACTTGCCGATAGAGCGCAGAATAAACGTCTGGGCCGGCAGATCATAACCGATCAGGCTGTGTTCCGGGGACAGGTCCATGAAGGCTTCGTCAATGATGACCGAGCCGCCCCGCGCGCAATAATCCGTGACGAATTCATACAGTCTGTCCCGGTCCATGATCTGGCCGTCGGGATTGTTGGGCGAGGTGATGATCACCACCTTGCCCTCGGGAATCATGGCGAGGCTTTCCAGCGCATAGGGCAGATAATGAATGATATGCCCTATGCGGTCCCAACTGTGTTCATGCTCACGATAGGTCGGGCCGAGGATAAAAACATCGGTTTGATTAAACAGGAGGGGCATTTTTTCGATCAGCGTCTGCGAGCCGGGGCCAAACAGAATATTGTCCTTTTTACAGCCCAGATAGCGGGCATAGGCGCTGCGGCAGTTTTCATAATCCGCTTTGCCGGGCAGCCGGTTGCCGGCGCTGTTTAAAACCGAAGGGGCGATATTTTCGAGCCAGGGATAGCCCCAGGGATTGATGCCGGTTGACAGATCGACCCAGTCGGACCTTACGTCGGGATACTGCTGCTGGATTTGATGGAGATCCCCTCCGTGAATGCGCGGCATCAAATTACTAACCTTCCGTAAATGAATAATAAAACGCAATACACTATTATACAGATATTTATCAGTTGCAAGGATTGTCTTATGTCATTCCCGCTCAGGCGCTCGCGCCCGTCGCCAAGCCAGCTTCTGGACTGATGCTCGGAACCGTAGGCCAGGGGACCGCCCAGCCTGAAGGCGAGGGCTCCGGCCATGGCCGCTTCGGGCCAGCCGGCGTTGGGGGAACGGTGGCGCGGGGCAAACCGAAAGGCGGCGCGGGCGGCGCCGATGCTGTCCGCGGCTTTGAGAAAGACGCTTGAGAGGATGATCAGCAGGGCGCACAGGCGGGCCGGAATATAATTCATCACATCGTCAAGCCGCGCCGCCGCCCAGCCGAAATGACGATATTGCGGGCTTTTATGACCGATCATGCTGTCGGCGGTGTTGATGGCCTTATACAGGATCAGGCCGGGCAGGCCGCCAATCAGAAACCAGAAGGTGGGGGCGATCACGCCGTCGGAAAAATTTTCGGCCAGGCTTTCGATGGCGGCGCGGCAAACGGCCGGGACGGTCATCTGATCGACATTGCGGCCGACAATCATGCCGACGGCGCCCCGGGCCTGACCTACGTCGCCCGTCTCAAGGGGGGAAGCCACCGCCTTTACGTGGTTGATCAGGCTGCGGGAGCTGAGGAAAATACTGGCGACGGCCGCGAGCAGCAGCAGCGAAAGTCCGTTCGACGGCAGGCTCAGTATAAGCCGGTTGAGCCAATATGCTGCGACGGCAATAAGGCCGAGATAGAGCGTCAGGCATAGAACCCCGGAAATTTTTCGGCTCCGGTCGGAAAAATCCGTCCGGTTGCCGAGGCGATCCAGACGGCTGAGCAGTCCGCCCATCCAGACCACCGGATGGGGCAGGCGGTCATACAGCGCCCGGGGATCGCCAATGATCAGATCGAGAAGCAGCGCCAGCAGCAGAACCCAGGCGACCGGCAGCGGCAAGGGCGCAGCCTGATATATTTCAGCTCCCGGGACCACGGCCTATTCCCGGTGTTCCGGCGCGCCGGACCTTTTCCACGGGGCAAGGAACATATCGCCATTTTCCCGCCAGCGACTGGCCCTGATATGATAGGCCCTTTGCAGGTTTTCCGCCGTCAGGACCTTTTCCACCGGACCGTGATCCATGATTTTGCCCTGATGCAGCAGGACAAGCGCATCGCAGTATCTTTGCGCCAGGCTGAGGTCGTGAAGCACGATCAGGATCCCATGCCCGGCCCGGGCCAGATTTCGCAGAATATCCATCACCTGCAACTGATGATAGGGGTCAAGGGAGGCGACGGGCTCGTCGGCGCAGAGATATTCGGCTTCGGAAACCATGGCGCGGGCCAGCATGACACAGGCCCGTTCGCCGCCGGACAGGGTGGTCGTCAGCCGGTCGGCCAGATGCAGCGTGTCGGTTTTCTCCATCGCCTGGCGGATAAGTCTTTGATCATGTTCGCCGATCTTTTGCCATGGGCCGAGATGGGGAATCCGGCCGAGCGAGATGATATGCCGCACGTCAAGCGGCCAGTGGACGGGCGCCCCCTGCGCGGCATAGGCGATTTTCTTCGCCCGGTCCCTGAGGCTCCAGTTCGCGAGGTCCGCGCCGTCGAGCCGGACAACGCCGGACTGATGTTCGGCCAGGCCGAGGATCGCCCGCAGCAGGCTGCTTTTGCCGGCGCCGTTGGGGCCGATCAGGCCGATCATCTGGCCCTTCGGCACGGTCATCGACACGTCATCAAGAATCCGCCGGTCCCGGATAGAGAGGGTGATGTTGCGGGCCTCCAGGGCTGGGGCGCGGCTTTTCGTCTCTGTCATCTCATGGTCCCCCGGGTGCGGTAAATAATATAGAGAAACAGCGGCGAGCCGATAAAGGCGGTGACCACGCCAAGGCGCAACTGGCCATGGCCGATCGGCATGCGGGTCAGCAGATCGGCGCCGCTGAGCAGAATGGCGCCGAGCAGGGCGCTCGGGATCAGCAGCCGGCCGGGAGAATGGCCGATCAGGCTGCGGACCATATGGGGCACCACCAGGCCGACAAAGCCGATGGAGCCGCAGACGGAGACCGTCGCCCCGACGCAGATGGCGCTGCCGATGATGACCTTCATGCGCAGCCATTTCAGGTTGATGCCCAGGGTCTGGGCGGTTTCCTCGCCGAGGCTGCTGGCGTCCAGCCCCTGTCCGACGCCCTGCATGATCAGCCAGCCGAGGAGGATAAACGGCCCGGCAAGGCTGATGTCGGTCATCGTCCGGTTCTCCAGCGAGCCGAGCAGCCACATGATCATATCCTGCAGCGACATGGGGTTGGGGGCGAAATTCATGGTCAGCGAGATGGCGGCGGTGGCGAGCGCGCTGATGCCGATGCCGGCGAGGATCAGCGTCAGCACACTGCTGTCGCGGCTTGAAATCAGCGATAAAATCAGGGTGGCGAGCAGGGCCCCGGCCATCGACAGGATCTGGATTGACAGGGGGAAGACCGCAGACAGGCCGAAATAAATGGCGATCACCGCGCCAAGCCCGGCGGTGGCGGAGACGCCGATCACCCCCGGGTCGGCCAGCGGATTGCGCAGCAGACCCTGCAGGGCCGCGCCGGAAATGCCGAGGGAGGCCCCGGCCAGAATGCCGAGCACAACCCGCGGCAGGCGCAGTTCAAGCACGATGATCTCCGTCGGGCCGTCCGCTGTTCCCATGAGGGCGGCGACAATATCGCCGGCCGGCAGGTCGGCCGCGCCGATGAACAGCGACGAAAAGGCGACGGCAAACAGCAGCAGGCTCAGCAGGATGGTCAGCAGGGGAGGATTAATCCGCATTATTCATCACCTTTCCGGGCCTTTCTGGATCTTTTTGACCGGGGGGGAGGCGTCAACGGGCAGGAACAGTTTTTCGGTTTCCCGCTGAATATATTCCGCCGCCTCGACCGAGAATATACCGTTGCAGGACAGAAAGCGTCCCGGCACCATGATGGTCGGGATCTCATCAATCATTTTCCGGATCCGGCCATGACGCGACAGGCTCCAGTTGGACACATGAAGATTGTCGAGATCAAAAAAACTGCCGATGATCAGGTCAGGCGGGTTCTGGACCAGCGCCTCCAGCGGCAGGGGCTGCCAGCCGACCAGTCCCAGTTCTTCCGTCAGCGGCGAAAGTCCGGCCAGCCGGAAGACGTTATTGACAAAGGTGTCCTTGCCCGCCGTGATGCCGCCGGGGGTGATATAGGCGACGCGGATTTTCCGGTCGAGGGCGCGGATGGCGGCCGAGCGCCGCCGCACCTTTTCGAGGCGGTTCTGATAATCCCGGATCAGATTTTCCGCCCGCGCCCGTTGATCGAGGGCGGCGCCGACCAGGCGCATGTTCTGATAGAGAATTTCCGGGCCGGTGCCATATCGGGCGGTGGCGACCTTGACGTTGGTCCGCGCCAGAAAGGGCAGAATTTTGAAGCCGCCCCAATAGCGGATGACCACATCGGGCGTTTTATGGAGGATTTCTTCCGACGTGGCGTTGAACAGGGGAAGCCCCCTGGCCTTTTCCCGGTAAAAGGAGTGGTTTTTGACCGCGTCGGTCGTCAGCGCCATGACCTGGTCCCGGTCGGCCATCGACAACAGAAACTGGTCGGCGCAATAGTCCAGGGAAACGGCCGTTGGTTTCGCGGAAGCGGCGGAGCCACTTTGCGGCAGGAGACAGCATAAAAATGCCGCAAGCATCCTGAGGAACGGTTTCGTTCGGGATAATGCGGCATTTGTCATAATCTGTATCCTAAATGTATGGGCGCATCGGAGCGGCGTTAGAATTTCCCTCTTATCCCGATATGGGCGGCGCGGTCCGGCGTGCCGTAGCCGTTGACCTGCTGATATTCCCTGTCAAACAGGTTATCTATTCTGCCATAAATCTCAATCGTTTCGCCGATTTCATAGGCCGCCTTCAGGTCAACGCGGGTCCAGCTGTCGGTGCCGGCGGTATATTGGTCGGTTTCCTTGCCGTTATAGGTCAGGCTGAGGCCAAGTTGCAGGCCCCTTGTCGCCTGCCACTGGACTTCGGCGAAGGCGGCGTTCCGCGGCACCCGGACAAGGTCCGTATCGCTGTCCCTGTCCCTGGCGTCGGTGAAGGTATAATTGCCGCGCAGCCTCAGGTCGTCGCCGATCCGGGCGTCAAGGAACAACTCAACCCCCTTGGTGCGGACATTGGCGATATTGTTATAGCCGACCGTAAAGTCAAAGGCGATCATATCGGTGATTTTCTGGTTGAAATAGGTGGCGCCGATATGAATCTGGTCCTCCAGAAAGCCCTGTTCAAAACCGACTTCCCAGCCGCTTGATTCCTCGGGCCTCAGGTTGGCGTTTGGTTCTGTCAGGCCGCAGAAGCTGCAGATATAGGTGAGTTGAAAGACGCTCGGGGCCTTGAAGCCCTCGCCCCAGTTGGCGAAGATTTTCGTGCCGCTGTCGGCGAAGAAATAAGCCGCGGTCAGGCGCGGCGTCGTGGTGTCGCCATAGGCGTTATGATCGTCATAACGCAGGCCGGCGGTGAGGGTGAGTCCGCCCAGTCCCTGCCAGCTTAGTTCGGAAAAGACGCTGTCGATATTGAATGTCTCGTCCGAAACAGACTCGGCCTTTGTTTCCTCATGCTGCAGACCGAAGGAGACGGCGAAATCCTCACGAATCTTGTAATGGCCGAAATAATCCAGGTTCAGTCTCGCGCCTTCGGCGTTATAGCTTTCCAGCCCATCACTTTCATTGCGCCGGTCCGTGGTCGAATATTCCACCGACAGCGTGTTGTGCAGGGCGCCGTCCAGATAATTGAAAAAGCCGCGACCGGCGATCAGAAATTCTTCTGAATAGCTGACTTCGTCCCCGTCGGCCGGGCCGAAACTGTCAAATTCGCTGCGGCTGTCGATATAGCGGCTGATCAGTTGCAGGCTGTGATTTTCGGAAATTTTGCCGCTGACCTTGCCGTGCAGGGAAATATTGCGATAGCCGTCCTGTTCCGTATTGCCGTTATTCTCGTCGGCTTTCGAGATGCCGTCGCTGGTGATGCCGCTGGCCGACAGGCTGAAATTCAGCTTGTCCGAGCCGCCGGCAATATGGCCGCCGCCGCGGAATGTATTGAATGAGCCGCCTTCGGCGAACAGGCTGCCGGTCAGGCCGCCTTCGCCGCCGGAGGTGATGATGTTGACGACCCCGCCGATGGCGTCGGAACCATAAAGGATGGATTGCGGACCGCGCAGCACTTCGATCCGCGCAATGCCGTTGGGGTCAAGATTGGCGAAGTTATAACCGCCGCCCGGGGTCGAGACGTCATTGACCTGTACGCCGTCGATCAGGATCACCGTCTGGTCGGAACTGGCGCCGCGAATGCGCACAGAGGATACGCCGCCAAAGGAACCGTTCTGATTCAGGGTCAGGCCGGGGACGGATTGCAGCATATCCTGAACAAAAACGGTTTGGGCGGCCTCCAGGTCTTCCGTATTGATGACCGAAATACTGCTGCCGATGTCGGACAGGTTGCGGTCATAGCGGGTGGCGGTGACCACCACTTCCTCGAAGGCTTCCTCGGCATGGATCGCGGGGGCGGGCAACAGGACCAGCGGCGCGGCTGTCGCCAGAAGGACGCGGGACAAGGGGATGCTGTTTTTCATTTTCATTGTGTTTCCTCATAACTGCTTGTGCAGAATAGTCATTTTCAAAAGACATGTGAGGAAGCGGGAAGGGGTAAGCTTGGGCACTCCGCACATGGCAACATGCGTCACCTGTACGGAAATTCCGCTCTGTCCCATTATCCCGATAGGCAGAAAGGGCGACCTGATGGCAGGTTTCCTGACTTATGGGTTATTGCTGAATATCACCTTCCTGGGTTTTTCCCAGTGGTATATGGATAAACAACTCGCCAATTACAGTTGCGGGTACAGTCACGGAAAGCTAACCGTGTTCCCTATTATCCCCTTGCGGGGCACCATCGTGTCAGAAGCTATAGTCAATCGCGCCGGGGCTGGCAAGTAAAATGAACGCATAATTTCCGGAAAAATATTTCAGCAATTAAGCAAACTGCGGGGTATGTCGTTCACCATGGATTATTCTTTTGCTTGTGGTGATATGCCCCTTCGCAGGGTGAATGCGCCGCGGATCATGCCGATGTCATAGCCGGTGGCCTGATCCTCGGGATAATATTCGGCCAGCTGCCGCCTGACGTCGGGACGCAGATTGGCGCCGTGGCAGGCGAGGCACATTTCCTGGGTCGGGATCGCCTTCATATAACGAAAGGTCCCGTCGGCGGCCCATTCGGCATGATCGATGGTCTTCGGGTCTTCCCCGGCCCGCCGGCGCTTTTCAAAGTCCTGCAGGACAGCCCGCTCCCAGTCATCCGGCGCGCTGGCGGGGTTGCGCAGCTTCAGGCTGGTGCGGCCAATGGTCCAGGCGCTCTTTTCCGACAGGTTGTGGGCGATTTCCGGGGATTTATGGCTGCAGACTTCAATGGCGGCGACCGGCCCGTCGGTTTTTATGGCCTGGGCGAGAGCGGCCTTCAGTTGCCCGGCATAGCTTTTGATCAGGCCCCTGGCTTCGCGGATCAGGGGTTCGGACCGGGCGGTTGCCGTTTCTTCGGCGACCAGGGGGGCGCTATTGCCGACGAATGCAAAGGGGATCAGGAAGACAAACGGGAAACGGGAAAGCATGTCGACTCCTTTGAAAAAGAAATATGCTAAGGGGTTTTGCGCACCCGGGCAAGAGCGGTTTTGCCGCAACGGCGGCCTAAAAGCCCCGTTAATTCAGAATCTTTTGTGCAGTGGCGTAATTTTTATATAATCTTCACTTGACGAAGGTGATTTTCTCTCTATGTTCGTCTGCGGGCTATCCCTCCCCAACGGGGGACGCCTATTCTGGAAGGAGTAGGAGAAAATTATGAAACCTGTACAGAAGCCAGCGAATCCGCTGTTTTCGTCAGGCCCGTGCGCCAAGCGCCCGGGCTGGACGCTCGAAAATCTAAAGGACGCGCCCCTCGGCCGTTCCCATCGCGCCAAAATTGGCAAATCCCGTCTTAAAGAAGCCATTGACCGCACCGCCGCCATGCTCGGCGTGCCGGAAGATTATCGCGTCGGCATCGTGCCGGCGTCGGATACCGGGGCGGTTGAAATGGCGCTCTGGTCCCTTTTAGGCGCGCGGGGCGTCGATATGCTGGCCTGGGAAAGTTTCGGTTCCGGCTGGATCACCGATGTCACCAAACAGTTGAAGCTGGACGATGTCCGGTCGCTGACCGCCGGCTATGGCGATCTGCCGGACCTGTCGCTGGTCGACCCGGCGCGCGACGTGGTGTTTACCTGGAACGGCACCACATCCGGCGTCAAGGTGCCCCATGCCGACTGGATCAGTGACGATCGGGCGGGCCTGACCATTTGCGACGCCACCTCGGCCGCCTTCGCCATGGATCTGCCGTGGGACAAGCTGGACGTGACGACCTTCTCCTGGCAGAAGGTCCTGGGCGGCGAAGCGGCCCACGGGGTGATTATCCTCAGCCCGCGGGCGGTCGAACGGCTGGAAAATTATACGCCGGCCTGGCCGTTGCCGAAAATATTCCGCCTGACCAAGGGCGGCAAGCTGATTGAGGGCATCTTTACCGGCGCCACCATCAACACCCCGTCCATGCTTTGTGTCGAGGATTATCTCGATGCGCTGGGCTGGGCCGACAGCATCGGCGGCCTCAAAGGGCTGATCGAACGGTCTGAAGCCAATCTGGCGGTGCTGCGCGACTGGGTGGCGCGCACCGACTGGGTCCGGTTCCTGGCCAATGATGCGGCGACTGTGTCCAATACCTCGGTCTGTCTCAAGATCTTCGCCCCGTGGTTTACAGCGCTTTCGCCTGAAGAACAGGCGACGGCGGCCAAAGAAATGGCGACGCTGCTGGATGAAGAAGGCGCGGCCTATGACATCGGCGCCTACCGGGACGCCCCGGCGGGCCTGCGTATCTGGGCCGGATCGACCGTTGAAGCCGCCGACCTGAAAGCGCTGCTGCCCTGGCTCGACTGGGCCTACGGCGAAGTCAAAGACAGACGGGCGGCCTGAGGGCCCCCGTTCACCGAACATCACAGAATTTACAGTTAGGACAGCATGATTCTGTCCAGGTTTATGAAAGGCGCCTGAAAATGGTAAAGGTACTTATTTCTGACAAGTTAAGCCCGTTGGCGAAAGAAATTTTTGAGCAGCGCGGCATCGAAGTGGATCAGATTGTCGGTCTGACCCCGGAACAACTGATCGAGGCGATCCCGCGTTATGACGGCCTGGCGATCCGCTCCGCCACCAAAGTCACCAAGGAGGTTCTGGCGGCGGCGAAAAACCTTAAAGTCGTCGGCCGCGCCGGCATCGGCGTTGACAATGTCGACGTCAAGGCGGCGACCCAAAGCGGCGTCGTCGTCATGAATACGCCGTTCGGCAACAGCATCACGACGGCCGAACACGCCATCGCCATGATGTTCGCCGTGGCGCGGCAGATCCCGCTGGCCAATGAAAGCACCCATAACGGCAAATGGGAGAAATCCCGCTTTATGGGGGTTGAACTGACGTCCAAGGTGCTGGGCATCATCGGTTGCGGCAATATTGGCGCCATCGCCGCCGAGCGGGCCCTGGGCCTGAAAATGAAGGTCATCGCCTATGACCCCTATCTGTCTGTTGAACGGGCCGAGGAACTGGGGGTTGAGAAGGTGGAGCTGGACGGCCTGCTGGCGCGGGCGGATTTCATCAGCCTGCATACGCCATTGACCGATAACACCCGCGGCATCCTCAATGCGGCGGCTTTCGCCAAAATGAAGGACGGGGTCCGGATCATCAACTGCGCCCGCGGCGGCCTGATTGACGAGGACGCCCTGCTTGAGGCGCTCGACAGCGGCAAGGTCGCCGGCGTCGCGCTTGATGTGTTCGCCGAGGAACCGGCCCGGAAAAACGCCCTGTTCGGCCATGAAAAAGTCGTGGCGACGCCCCACCTTGGCGCGTCAACCTCCGAAGCCCAGGTCAATGTCGCGGTTCAGGTAGCCGAACAGATGTCCGATTATCTGCTTGACGGCGCGGTGACCAACGCGCTCAACATGCCGTCGGTCTCGGCGGAGGATTCGATTCGCCTCAGCCCCTATATGTCGCTCGCCAAACAGCTCGGCAGTTTCGCCGGGCAGTTGACGGAGCATGCGCTGGAAAGCATTCAGATTGAATATCAGGGCGATGTGACGGAACTGAACACCCGGCCGCTGACCGCGATCGTCGTCGAAGGACTGCTGCAGCCGCTGATGGATTGCGTCAATATGGTCAACGCCCTGGCGGTGGCCAAGGAACGGGATATTGACGTGGTTGAAACCAAACATGATTCCGAAGGCGACTATAATACCTATATCAAGGTGACGGTGACCACCGACAAGCAGGAACGCTGTGTCGCGGGCACCTTGTTCGCCGACAAACGGCCGCGGATCGTCAGCGTCAAGGATATTGTGGTCGAGGCCGAACTGACGCCCTATATGCTCTATGTCTCCAACGAGGACCTGCCCGGATTTATCGGCGCCCTGGGGACGACACTGGGCGATGCGGGGCTCAATATTGCGACCTTCAGCCTGGGCCGGGCGGAAGAGGGCGGCGAGGCGATCGCCCTGGTCGCCATTGACGCCCCGGCCGACGCGAGGACCGTCGCGGCGGTGGAGGCTCTGCCCCATGTCAAACAGGTGAAAGCCCTGACCTTCTGAATCCGGATAATATTTTTTGAGGAAAAGGGGCCTTCCGCCACGGCGGGGGCCTCTTTTTCTATGGTTGCGCCTTTTACGACCTAGGTTCTGCCCCTAATTTCGCCGCCGGGGGCAGGTGTTAATTGACGGGATGCCAATTGACTGGATGAAAGAGCTGGGATATAAGCACGGCCGTGAGTCACACTACTCAAATGGACGCAATATGCTTGAACCGAATGATACCGCTCTCCTGCCGGAAGGCCTGCATGACACGCTGGCCCATGAGGCGGAATATGAGGCCGAAATCGTTGAAAAACTGCGGCAGTGTTTCGCCCGTTACGGTTATGAGCGGGTCGTGCCGCCGCTGGTCGAATTCGAGGAAAGTCTGCTCTGCGGTCCGGGCAAGGCCCAGTCGCGCAATATGTTCCGGGTGATGGACCCGGTGAGCCAGCGGATGATGGCGGTGCGCACCGACATGACCGGCCAGGTGGCGCGGATCGCCCGCACCCGGATGCGGAATGCGCCCCGGCCGCTGCGGCTCAGCTATTCCGGCGATGTCCTGCGGGTGCGCGGCAGCCAGTTGCGGCCCGAAAGGGAATTCAAGCAGGCCGGGGTCGAACTGATCGGCTCCGACAGTTCCGAGGCTTATGTTGAAATTATCCTGCTGGCGCGGGATGTTCTCGCCACGGTCGGAATCACGGACGCCAGCATTGACCTGACGATGCCGTTGCTGGTGCCGGCGATCTGCCGGGGGCTTGATCTGGATGCGGAAACGTCAAAGTCCGTCCGCTACGCCCTCGACGCCAAGGACATTGGCGAGCTTGAAAATCTCGCGGGCGACATCGGCGACATCAGCCGGCAACTGCTGACGGCGGCGGGGGCGGCGGACAAGGCGATGGCGGTGATAAAATCATTGTCCCTGCCGGCCGAGGCGCGCGCGATCTGTGATGAGCTGGAAAAGTTGCTCGACCGGCTCCGTAATGTCGCGCCGGATTTGAAGGTGACCGTCGATCCCGGGGAATACAGCGGCTTTGAATTTCAGACCGGCATCGGTTTTTCCCTGTTCGTCAAGGGGGTGCGCGGCGAACTGGGGCGCGGCGGGCGCTATCGGGTCGAAGGCGGCACGGATGATGAACCGGCGACCGGTTTTTCCCTCTATCTGGACAGCCTGATGCGGGCCCTGCCGGATATGGCGGAGCTTAAATATATATATTGTCCGTTCGGCATGGATATGGCGATCGTCAGCGACCTGCGCGATCAGGGATACCGCACCATCTGCGGCCTTGATGCGGTGACGGATGAACCGGCGGAAGCCGCCCGGCTGAACTGTCAGTATCTCTGGCGGGCGGACAGCATCGTTAAGTTATGAGACGGTTTGAGGTGAAAGCCGTATTTTTGACCGTATTTTTGAAAGGGTGATAAAGTGGCGAATGTGGTAGTGGTCGGCTCTCAATGGGGCGATGAGGGCAAAGGCAAGATTGTGGACTGGTTATCGAAGCGGGCCGATGTGGTGGTGCGCTTTCAGGGCGGCCATAACGCCGGCCATACCCTTGTCATTGACGGCAAGGTCTATAAGCTGAGCCTGTTGCCGTCGGGCATCGTGCGCGGCGGCAAATATTCGGTGATCGGCAACGGCGTCGTCGTCGATCCCTGGGCCCTGATGAAGGAAATAGAACTGCTGACCTCGCAGGGGGTGGTGATTTCCGCCGACAATCTGATGCTGGCGGAAAATTGCGCCCTGATCCTGCCGCTCCACGGCGAACTGGACGGGGTTCGGGAAGATGCGGCGAATGTCTGCACCAAGGGCGGCCCCAAGATCGGCACCACCCGGCGGGGCATTGGTCCGGCCTATGAAGACAAGGTGGCGCGGCGGGCGCTCAGGGCCTGCGATCTGACCTCGGATGCGGCGATCGAAAGCCGGGTTGACGTGCTGCTCGGCCATCATAACCCGCTGCGGCGCGGTCTCGGCGTGGCGGAAATCGATCGCGATGAACTGATTGGCAAGATCAAGGAAATCGCCCCGAAAATTATTCCCTTTATCGGCGCGAGCTGGCGGGTGCTGGATGAAATGCGCAAAGGCCGCAAGCGGATACTGTTTGAAGGGGCGCAGGGCATCATGCTCGACGTGGATCACGGCACTTATCCGTTCGTCACCTCGTCCAATACCATTTCATCCCAGGCCGCCGGCGGCAGCGGCACCGGCGCCGGCACGCTGGATTATGTGCTGGGCATCACCAAGGCCTATACCACCCGGGTCGGCGAAGGGCCTTTTCCGACCGAGCTTTTTGATGAGGTGGGCCGGGGCCTTGGCGAGCGCGGCCATGAATTCGGCACCGTTACCGGGCGCAGTCGGCGCTGCGGTTATTTTGATGCGGTGATGGTGCGTCAGGCGACCAAGGTCGGCGGCATCACCGGCATCGCGCTGACCAAGCTGGATGTGCTGGACGGCATGGATGAACTGAAAGTCTGTATCGCCTATGAGCTTGACGGCGAACGGCTTGATTATTTTCCGGCCTCAACCGCCGATCAGGCCCGGGTCAAACCGACCTATGAAACGCTGGAAGGCTGGTCCGAAAGCACCTTCGGGGCGCGAAGCTGGAAAGACCTGCCGGCGACGGCGATCAAATATGTCCGCCGGATTGAGGAACTGATTGAAACGCCGGTGGCGCTGTTGTCGACCAGTCCGGAACGGGAAGACACCATTCTGGTGCATGATCCCTTTGAGGGCTGAGATATTGCTCTGGTTCAGGACCACAGCCAAAAACGGCGCTTGGACAAAGCGCCGTTTTTTTATCTGCGCCTTGGCTTCCCCTATGACGTCGGGTAGTGGAAGATATTCAGTTTGTTACCGTCCGGATCGCGGAAATAACCGACATAGAAATTGGGATCAAAGTCCGGTCGTGGTCCCGGGGCGCCTTCATCGACGCCGCCCAGCTCCAGCGCCAGGGCGTGGATTTTATCGACGGTGGCCGGGTCCGGCGCGGCGAAGGCCATCATGACGCCGTTGCCGACGGTCGCCGCCTCGCCGTCAAAGGGGGTGATGACACTGAAGCTGGTTGTTTTGTCGCCAAAAGTCCAGGCAATGAAGCTGTCGCTTTCCATTTCCCGTTTGCCGCCGAGCTCCGCCAGAAGCGTGTCGTAATAACGGCTCGCCCTGGCCAGGTCATTGGTCCCCACCATTACATATCCGAGCATTGATCTTTTCTCCCTGATTTGAGTGGTTTGCTTTCACTGGAATGGGGGCAGAGGATAACCTATTCCCGCTTTTATAAAAACATAATTTTCTCATTTGTCGCCGCTGGTCCCGCCGGTTGTGCAAAAAAATGACCGGACAGGGTATTTTTCGGTTCACAGGGCGAATATAATTGTCTATAAGGTCTGGCAATTGAAATATTATGCAAGCAATGGCATGGAACAGAGATATAATTCATTCGTGAACCATATGACCCCGGGCAAGGCGATTGCCGGCGGTTCTCTGTCGCCGCTTGTCTCCAGACTTCTCTCCCTTCTTCTATCCCTGCTTCCGGGTCGACTTACCCGCCCCTGACGTCTTGATGATTTTGCCGGCGCGCCGGCGGACGTTCAGGGGAGAAAACCGGAGCTCACTCCCGACAATTTCACCAGGTGACATGCGGGAAACATGATATATTCAGTTCATACAGCAAGATTAAGGGTAATCAGATGACCAGAGATGAAAACAGGGTAATAATTTTCGATACAACATTGCGCGACGGCGAGCAGTCGCCGGGCTGCTCCATGACCTTGAGCGAAAAACTGCGGGTGGCCGAGGCGCTGGAAAATCTCGGCGTCGATGTGATCGAAGCCGGTTTCGCCATTGCCTCCAACGGCGACTTTGAGGCCGTCTCGCAGGTGGCGCAACTGTTGAAAGAAACATCGGTATGCTCGCTGTCGCGGGCGTCCCACAAGGATATTGACCGGGCGGCGGAGGCTTTGAAAAAGGCGGTGCGGCCGCGGATTCATACCTTTATTTCCACCAGCCCGCTGCATATGGAGCATAAGCTGCAGATGACGCCGGAGGAGGTGATCGAGCGGATCGCCGACAGTGTGGCTTACGCCCGTAATCTGTGCGACGATGTGGAGTGGTCCTGCGAGGACGGCACCCGCACCGAAGCCGATTTCATGTATAGGGCGATCGAGACCGCGATCAGGGCCGGGGCGACGACGATCAATGTGCCGGACACCGTCGGCTATACCACGCCGGACGAATATGAAATCATGATGCGCAAGATTATCGAGAATGTGCCCAATTCAGACAAGGCGATCTTCTCGACCCATTGTCATAATGATCTGGGGTTGGCGGTGGCCAACTCCATTGCCGCCGTTCAAGGTGGGGCGCGTCAGATCGAATGCACGGTCAACGGCATTGGCGAGCGGGCCGGCAATGCGGCGCTGGAGGAAATCATCATGGCGTTTCGCACCCGCCAGGACGCCCTGCCCTATCATACCGGGATTGTGACGGAGAATATCATCAAGACCTCGCGTCTGGTGTCGTCCGTCACCGGGCTTGACGTCCAGCATAACAAGGCGATTGTCGGCGCCAACGCCTTCGCCCATGAAAGCGGCATCCATCAGGACGGCATGCTGAAGAACGCCGAAACCTATGAGATCATGACGCCGGAATCCGTCGGCCTGAAAAAGTCCGAACTGGTGATGGGCAAGCATTCCGGCCGCCATGCCTTCCGCGAGAAACTGAAGGACCTGGGCTATGATCTGGCGGATAATGAATTCATCAGCGCCTTCACCCGCTTCAAGGATCTGGCCGATGTGAAAAAGACCCTCTATGATGACGACATCATCGCCATCATTGATGAGGACATGCGCGATAATGAGCATATGAAGCTGGAAAGCTGGTCCTTTATCTGTGACAGCTGGCAGCCGAGCAGCGCGACCTTCGGCTTGCTGGTCGATGGGGAAAACCTGACGGTGACCCGCAAGGGCAACGGCCCGGTTGACGCCGCCTTCAAGGCGCTGCGGACCCTGACCGACGGTGAGCCGCATCTGGAGCTTTATCAGGTGCATGCGGTGACCCGCGGCACCGACGCCCAGGCCGAGGTGACGGTGAGGCTGGAGGAAGACGGCAAGACCGTCAACGGCCACGGCGCCCATGTCGATACGCTGGTGGCGTCGGCCAAGGCCTATATCAATGCGCTGAACAAGCTGCAGGTCAAGCGGCAGAAAACCGCGCCCGGCGCAATGGGTGATTAGGTCCTGACCCCAAATCTTATCCGGGTTAATTTTACCTATTCCGCGTCAGACCCGTCGGGCGTGTCATAAGGCGTCGTCTGACCCCAGTTGATCGCTGTGTGATCAAAGCCGCTTTCCAGTGTCGGCTTGATCACCGCGAAATAGGGCGACAGGTCAAAATCCCGCGGCGTGAACAGGTTATAGTTCCGGATATGGTAAATTTCCCTGAGGATATATTTGGCGCTGCCGGAATCGACGCATTGCCGGGTGACGGTCGGCAGGATCGGGTAGCGGACGCTTTGAAAGGCCTGGGCGATCAGGGTCGAACAGATGGCCCGCGTCGGGTCGCCGCTGCCGATGGCCAGCATACGCCGGCGCAGGAAGACCGGCACCGGCGGATAGGGAAACAGGTAGCGGGCCAGGTCAACGATATTCTTCATGTCATATTGCTGACCGATGCGTTTGCGGGCATAGGCGATCACCTGCTGTTTCTCCGCCTCGGACAGGCTCGCCGGACGGCAGATGCGGGTGTTGAAATGCTTGTATTTGTTTAAGGAGACGCATTTGACGCCGCCGTCGGCTTCGGCTTCGATCAGATTGAGGGACAGGGCCGCCCCGGCGGACGCATCCGGCGTATTTTGATCCGGGCCGATATAAAGCGCCGCATGGGACCATGTGGACTGGGTGAGATATTTAATGATGTTGCTGACCCGCTGGTTGCCTTCGACCAGGAGCACATCCCCGGGCCTCAGGTGTCGTTCCAGGATCTGCGGACTTGTGATGGAAAAGGGCTCATATTTCCAGACCGGCCTTTGCAGGTAACCAATGATATAGTCCGAAATTTTTTCCCGTAACCAAGTGAACATTTTGCGCTCTTGCTTTGTCGGTTAATGATGTTGAACTCGTATCTGTTTAGCCATAGTATCTTGGAACTTCCGGATTCGTTCAAGATCTACTTGTAAAAAGCAAAAAACACTCTGGGTTCGCTACAAAAAAATTGCTTTCCCAACGGGTTGTTAATAAAAACGGTGTATAAGGATGCGGGATCAGGGTTAATATCCCTGGAAAATATAAATTAACGATAGTGATAGGCGACAATATATGTTTGAAAAGCTGCTGGGGATGTTTTCATCCGACATGGCGATTGATCTGGGCACCGCGAACACACTGGTGTATGTGAAGGGGCGCGGGATTGTCCTCAATGAGCCCTCTGTGGTGGCCATTAAAAATACCGGTGGCGTAAAATCGGTCATCGCGGTCGGCGAGGCGGCCAAGATGATGCTGGGCCGCACGCCGGGCGACATTGAAGCCATTCGCCCCCTGCGCGACGGGGTGATCGCCGATTTTGAAGTGGCGGAGGCCATGATCAAGGATTTCATTCGCAAGGTCCATAACCGCAGCATGTTCGCCAGCCCGCAAATTGTCATCTGCGTGCCTTCCGGCTCGACGCCCGTCGAACGCAAGGCCATTCGCGACAGCGCCCTTGAGGCCGGGGCCCGCCGGGTGTTCCTGATCGAGGAGCCGATGGCGGCGGCGATCGGCGCCGGGCTGCCGGTGACCGAGCCCACGGGATCAATGATTGTCGATATCGGCGGCGGCACCAGCGAGGTGGCGGTCCTGTCCCTCGGCGGCATTGTCTATGCGGCGTCGGTCCGGGTCGGCGGCGACAAGATGGACGAGGCGATCATCGCCTATATCCGCCGCAACCATAACCTGCTGATCGGGGAAGCCAGCGCCGAACGGATCAAGAAGGAAATCGGCACCGCCGCCCCGCCCGAGGACGGCGTCGGCCAGACCATGGAAATCAAGGGCCGTGACCTGATGAACGGCGTGCCGAAAGTGGTGATCATTGACCAGTTGCAGATTTCCGAAGCCCTCGCCGAACCGGTCAGCGCCATCGTCGAAGGCGTCAAGACCGCCCTGGAGAGAACCCCGCCGGAACTGGCGGCGGATATTGTCGAAAAAGGCATTGTGCTGACCGGCGGCGGCGCGCTGCTGAGAGATATGGATAAAATCATCCGCAAGGCGACGGGCCTGTCGGTGATCGTTGCCGATGAGTCCCTGACCTGTGTCGCGCTGGGCACCGGCCGCTCTTTGGAAGATGAAATCCTCAAACATGTCCTGATCGAGTCATATTGAGGTTAATGCGTCAGAACCCGGTGGAGCGAGGATAAAGGATGAAGGAGTTGAGGTATAGATTTTCCACCGGCTTCTTCATCACATTGTCTCTTGCCCTGCTTGTTTTCGGCAGCAACAACAACAGTGTGGTCAACCGGATCCGGGCGGATGTTTCCGGCATTTTCGTGCCGCTGCTGGATGTGATCTCCCGGCCGCTGGAGGCGGCGGATGATTTCATCGAATGGACCCAGAATCTGGCGATCGTTTTTTCAGAGAACAAACAGCTTCGGGAAGAAAACAACCGTTTACGCCAGGCCCAGATCAAGGCGTCGCAACTGGCGATCGACAATCAACGCCTCAAACGGCTGCTGAATGTGGGGGAGGGGCAGGTCGAGACCATCGCCGCGGCGCGGGTGGTCTCCGACAGCGGCAGCCCGTTTTTCAAAAGCGTATTGATCAACCGGGGCACCGAGGACGGCCTGAAGAACCGCCAGGCCGTTATCAATGAGGACGGCATTGTCGGCCGGACGATCAATGTGGGGGCGTCCTCGGCGCGGGTGTTGCTGGCGACTGACATCAACAGCCGCATTCCGGTCAAGCTGGCCTCGAGCGGCATCAACATGATCCTGGAGGGGGACAATTCAGCATTTCCCCGTTTGGGTTTCCTGCCGATTGGCGAAAAGGTGGCTGTCGGCGACCTGATCCTGACCTCGGGATACGGCATGGTGTTTCCCCCGGACCTGCCGGTGGGACAGGTGGTGAAAATAGACGGGGACGACATCCGGATCAAATTATCGGCCAAGCTGCATAATCTGAATTATGTCAGTATCGTCGGCTATAATATCATCCGTCGGCCGGCGGCGGCCGACCCGAAAGAGCCGCGCAGCGAGGAGCCGGGCGGATGAAGGTGCAGGAAACCAAAACCGAACGGGGGATCAGGGCCGTCCTGCCTTTCCTGAGCACGCTGGCGCTGATCCTGCTGATGCAGCCCCAGTATAAAATCGCCTATTTTAACAATATGGTCCCGTTTCTGTCTTTGGCGGCGGTATATTACTGGTGTATATTCAAACCGCGCCTTATGCCGGTCAGCGTGGTGTTCCTCCTGGGGCTGATCCAGGATATATTAAGCGGCGGTCCCCTGGGCATGATGGCCCTGCTGCTTATCCTGGTGCGGGTTTTTGTCCTGAGCCAGGGACGGCGGCTGCTGGAGCGGGAATTCCTCTTTAACTGGCTGGTGTTTTTTGTTCTGGCGCTGGTCTTCGGCTTTGTCACCTGGGCGGTGGCGTCGCTCTATCTGAGGGAGGCGCAGAATTACTGGACGATATTGGGGCAGAGCATGCTGACCATTGTGATTTTTCCGGCCGTCGTCTGGATTCTGGGCCGGGTGCGGCGGCTGCTTGTTGCTGAAATCAGGTGAGGTAGATGGTAACTCCTGCTGATGATCAGAAATATAAAATCTTTACCCGACGGGCGAGCCTGATCGCCGGCGGAATGCTGGTCTTGTCCTCAAGCCTGGTCGGCCGGTTATATTATCTTCAGGTGGTGAGCCGGGATCAATATCGATTGCTGGCGGACAAGAATCGCATCAGCCTGCGCTTGCTGGCGCCGGAGCGGGGGAAAATCCTCGACAGGCACGGCCACGGCCTGGCGGTCAACCGGACGGATTACCGGGTCAATATCATCCCCGAACAGGCGGAGGATGTGGAACAAACCCTGGAAGCGCTGAACGCCATCCTGCCCGTATCCGAACGCCGCCGAAAACGTATTCTGCGGGCGGTAAAACGGCAACGGGCCTTTTTGCCGGTGATGGTGGCGGAAAACCTTGATTGGGAGACCTTCGCCCGGGTCAATATCAATATTCCCGAATTGCCGGGCATTCAGCCGGACATGGGCATCACGCGTTTTTATCCCGAGCAGGACTTGCTGGCCCATATCGTCGGCTATGTCAGTTCGGTCAATGAAAGTGAAATCGGCGAGGACCCCCTGCTGGAGCTGCCGGGATTCAAGATCGGCAAAAACGGCATGGAGCGCATCCTGGACCAGAAGCTGCGCGGCCGGGCCGGCAACAGCAAGGTCGAGGTCAATGTCATGGGCCGGGTCATTCGCGAATTGTCGCGCAAGGACAGCATTGCAGGCGATACGCTCAACCTGACCATCGACCGGGATATTCAGAAATTCACCGCTGACCGGGTGCGGGATGAAAGCGCCGCCGTTGTCGTGATGGATGTTCACAACGGGGAAATCCTCGCCCTGACCTCGACTCCGGCCTTTGATCCCAATGATTTTAATCTGGGCATCAGCCAGAAAAAATATGACGCCCTGCTGAATGATGCGCGCAAGCCTTTGATCAACAAGACGGTTCAGGGGGAATATCCGCCGGGCTCCACGTTCAAGATGATTGTCGCCCTGGCGGCGCTGGAAGCCGGCGTCATCGACAAGAATGAGAAGATATTCTGCAACAGCCGCTATGAGATCGGCAATACCACCAAATATTGCTGGAAGCGGGGCGGCCATGGCTATGTCAGTATGGTCGAGGCCATCGCCGGGTCCTGTGACGTTTATTTTTACGAGATTGCCGGACGGGTCGGCATCGACCGGATTCATGACATGGCGGCGCGCTTTGGCCTGGGCCGCAAATTCGGCATTGATATTCCCGGGGAAAAAGACGGTATCAACCCGTCCAAGGGCTGGAAACTGGCCTATCGCGGGCAACGCTGGCAGGGTGGCGATACGGCCAATGTCGGTATCGGTCAGGGTGATGTGCTGGTCACGCCGCTGCAGCTTGCGGTCATGACGTCGCGCCTGGTGAATGGCGGCAAGGCGGTGACGCCGAAAATCCTGGCGCCTGACAGCGGCGATGAGGCAGAAGCCGGCGCAACGCCGGCGCCGGAAAGAATCCCGTTTGACCGGCGCAATCTGGCGATTGTGCTTCAGGGCATGGACGCGGTGATCAACAGCCCCAAGGGGGTCGCCTACGCCACCCGGATGAAGGAAAAGGGCCTGTCCTTCGCCGGCAAGACCGGTTCGGCCCAGGTGCGGCGGATTTCCAAGGCCGAACGGGATGAAGGCGTGCGCAAGAATGAGGAAAAACCCTGGATCGAACGGGATCATGCACTTTTCGTCGGCTATGGCCCGGTTGAAAATCCCCGCTATGCGGTCAGCGTGATTGTCGAACATGGCGGCGGCGGTTCGAAAAAAGCGGCGCCGATCGCGCGGGATGTTCTGAAATATATGTTTAATCAGGAGCGGCCGGCGGAATCTCGGAATGCCGCAATTTCCGCCGGATCAGATCGACCCGGCGAGAGGGGAGGCGACTGATGGCGCTGCTACAGGGCCGCCGGCGATCAAAGTCGTTGCTGCAGAAATTGTCCGAGCTTAATTTGCTGATTGTCGTCGTGGTGATTCTGATCGCCTCGATCGGTTTCGCCTTGCTCTATTCCGTTGGCGGCGGCGGCGTTGACCCCTGGGCCAAGAAACAGGTAATCCGTTTTGTCATCGGCATGGCGGGCATGGTGGTCATCGCCCTGGTGGATCTCAGGGTCTGGATGTTTCTGGCCTATCCGTTTTATTTTATCTCGCTGGCCTTGCTGGTGGTTGTCGAAATCATGGGCCATACCGGCATGGGGGCGACGCGCTGGGTCAATCTGGGCTTTATGAACCTCCAGCCGTCCGAACTGATGAAAATCGCCCTGGTTCTGGCGCTCGCCCGCTATTATCATTGCATGGCGAAGGAGGACATCACCCAGTATCGCAAACTGATTATGCCGATTTTCCTGATCGGCGCGCCGGTGGCGCTGGTCTTCTTGCAGCCGGATCTCGGAACCGGACTGCTGATTATACTTGGCGGGATCGCCATTTTATTCTGCGCCGGGGTGCGCATGTGGCTGTTTGTCGCCGGGCTGCTGGCGATGATTCCGACCGCTTTCGGGGCGTGGAATTTGATGAAGCCCTATCAGCAGAACCGGGTCCTGACCTTTCTCAATCCGGAACGGGACCCCCTGGGGGCCGGGTATCACAGCATCCAGGCCAAGATCGCCGTCGGCTCCGGCGGGATTTACGGCAAGGGATTTATCCAGGGCAGCCAGAGCCAGCTGAATTTCCTGCCGGAAAAACATACCGATTTCATCTTTACGGTGCTGGCGGAAGAATTCGGCCTGATGGGCGGACTGGGCCTGCTGGGGCTTTATCTGATTTTACTGGCCTATGCGGTGATCATCAGCATGAGCGTCCGCAGCCAGTTCGGCCGTCTTTTATCGCTTGGCATGGCGGTGACCTTCTTCCTCTATATGTTTATCAATATCGCCATGAATCTGGGGATGGTGCCGGTGGTCGGGGTGCCGTTGCCGCTCGTCTCTTACGGCGGATCGGCCATGCTGACGCTGCTCGTCGGGCTGGGATTTGTCCTCTGCGTCGCGATCCATCGGGATACGTCGATTTCGCGCGGCGGCGCCTTCGCCTGAATCGCCGGTCCAGACTTTTTTCGGCGACTAGTCCATTTGGATATATCAATTAGTCCGGATAGAGCATTGTAATTTTACCCGTTTTGTATTAGTATTCATGCATACAGAAATGGAATCGGGGGGAGACGACATTCCAGTTTTAATTGAGAGAAAAATGTCCCGGATTTGAGTTGGCTCAAACCGGGAATGCAGAATTTTTGGGGGGATGGAGAATATGATGCGCTTCCAGATAGAACGTGCGGGTGTGCGCAAGGAATTTATGAAAGCATTTGTTATCGGCGTGGTGACATGCTTCTTCTTTTTATTCCTGATTGGCTAGGCCCTGACTCAGCTTAATTCACGATGGCGGAAACAGTCAACGCTATGGTCATTGACCATGCCGACGGCCTGCATGAAGGCATAGCAGATCGTCGGCCCGCAAAAGCCGAATCCTTTTTTCTTCAACGCCTTGCTCATGGCTTCCGACTCTGGCGTGGCGGCGGGCAGGTCATTTAGGCTGCGCCAGTTGTTCTGTCGTGTCTCGCCGCCTGTAAAGCTCCAGAGAAAGTCGGAAAAGGCGCCGGCCCGCTCCTGTTCCATTTCAAGATATAGTCCGGCGTTTTTGATGGTGGCGAGGATTTTCTGGCGGTTGCGGATAATGCCGCGGTCCTGCATCAGCCGTTCGATGTCCTCTTCGTCATAACAGGCGATTTTCACCGGGTCGAACCCGTCAAAGGCGCGCAAAAACCCTTCCCGCCGCCGCAGAATGGTGATCCAGGAAAGACCGGCCTGGAAGCCGTCGAGGATCAGCTTTTCAAACAGCTGGCGCGAGTCGCGCACCGGCACGCCCCATTCCTCATCATGATAGGCGATATATAGCGGGTCCTCACCCGGCCAGGCGCAACGTTTTTGGGTGTTCATTCTTGGTCGCCTTTCTCTTATTGATCCTTCGGATACCAGTCGGGTCTGACCGGTGTGACCACCGCATCCCCACAGCGATATGTTTCGCCGAAATTCATGTCGGCGAGGCGGAAATAGCCGATCGCCAGATCGCCGTTTGCCGAGCGCAGGTCGCCGATTTTCTTGCCGTCGCCATTGATAATTTCCGTCCCTCTGTCGGGCAACGGCCCCGTGACCCTGACCGGCAACAGGCGTTTTTTCAGGCTGGTGCGGTGCTTCATGCGGGCAGTGACTTCCTGGCCGACATAGCAGCCCTTTTCAAAATCGACCCCGTTCAGTTCTTCCAGATTGCCTTCCAATATCAGGGTCCGGTCGACCTCGAAATCCCGGGATCCGTCGGGCAGGCCGAGGGACAGGCGGCGCCGGTCATAGGCGGCGCTATCGGGATCGGCGACTGCCCCCTCGGCCCGGGGTGCGATCGCGCGGAATCCCATATCCTTATGGCGCGGGTCGGGATAGGATATGGCCGGATGGTCGGCGGCTGTCGCCAAGGCCAGAACCGCAAACCTGTCGCTACAATCGGTAATATCCACATCGGCGCGAAGCCTGTACATCATCAGGCGGCGCAACAGGTCGGCCCGCCGTTCCCGTTCACAGTCAAGATAGAGGGTGGCGTCCGCCTCCGTGATGAAAAAATCATGCAGATATTTGCCCTGGGGCGTCAGCAGGGCGGCGTAAAGGGCCGAGCCTTCGGCAATTTTATCGACATTGTTGGTGATCAGGCCCTGAAGCAATGATTTCCGGTCCGGACCGGAAAGGCACAGTATGGCCCTGTCATTCAACAGTATGGCGTCAATTTTATTTGGCATAAATTCTATCTTGTCTTTCAAACAGGTTGATCAGGCGGGCGCATATTCTGTCGGCGGCGAAACCGTCGCCAAAGGGATTTTCGGCTTGCTGCATCCTTTTATAATGCGCCGGATCATCAATTAACAGGTTCAGTTCATATAATATGGTGCGGGGATCGGTTCCTGCAAGGCGTAAACATCCGGCCTCGATCCCCTCGGGCCGTTCCGTATTGTCGCGCAGGATGACCAGCGGCGTATTCAGCGAGGGGGCTTCCTCCTGCAGGCCGCCGGAATCGGTGATGACGGCGAAGGCGCCGGCCATTAACTGCACCATATGGGGATAGGTTTGGGCCGGCACGAGCATGATATTCTGCTGATGGCCCATCAGATGATGTATCATGCCGGCGGTCAGCGGGTTGGGATGAAGCGGCAGGATGAAGTCATAGGCGGGACGTTGACGGGCGAAGGCCAGCAGGCTGTTGATGATCCGCATCAACGGCGCGCCCTGGCTTTCCCGCCGATGCAGGGTCATCAGGAAATAGGGTCGTCCATCCCTGCGCTTCGGGGGCGAGGAAGAGATCACCGGACAGGCCCGGCGGGTTTTCAGAAGCACATCGACCGCCGTGTTGCCGGTGACAAATATGGCCTGATCCGGGATGCCTTCGCGCACCAGATTGCGCCGGGTCTGTTCGGTCGGGCAGAAATGCCAGTCGGCCAGCCGGGTGATGATCTGGCGGTTGATTTCCTCGGGAAAGGGGGAGCTTCTGTCATAGGTTCTGAGGCCGGCCTCGATATGGGCGACGGGCAGGCCCATCCGTTGCGCCGTGATCGCCGCGGCGAGGGCGCTGGCGGTATCGCCCTGAACGATGACAAGGTCGGGATTCGCCTGTTCAAATATCGCCGGCAACTGATCGAGCAGCTTCGCCATAAGCCGGTCGAGCGTCTGGCCGTTCTGCAGGACATGCAGCTGATAGTCGGCGGTGAGCCCGAAATAATCCAGATGCGGGGCCAGCAGGTCCGTATGCTGACCGGTGAGGCATAATTGGGGAGACAGGGGCGTGAGGCCGGCCAGTTTATGGAACACAGGCGATATTTTGATCAGTTCAGGGCGCGAACCGCAGCAGAAAAGCACCTTGAAAGGATTCCCCATTTGTCGTCCCCTGTTTATTCCGACGAGTTCTTTTCAACCGCAAATTTTCCAAGGAATTTCTTGTTGAATTCCTGAAATAAGGGTATTCCTGACAAGGTAACCTAAATAAGGGGAATATTCCAGTGGCCATTGATACGCTGATCAAGAATGCAATTTGTGTTTCACATAGCGGAACGGCGCCGGCCGACATTGCGATCAAGGATGATATTATCGTCGCCATCGGTCAGATTGATAATGTGGAGGCCAGTGAGGTGATCGACGCCCGCGGCCTGCATCTGCTGCCCGGCGTCATTGACACCCAGGTCCATTTCCGCGAGCCGGGGGCGGAAGCCAAGGAAGACCTGGAAACGGGCAGTCGGGCGGCGGTCATGGGCGGGGTGACGGCGGTCTTTGAAATGCCCAATACCAAGCCGTCGACGACAACGGCCAAGGCGCTCAAAGACAAGGTGTCGCGGGCGACAAACCGCATGTGGTGCGATTTCGCCTTCTATGTCGGGGCGACAACCAAAAACGCCAAACGGCTCGCCAGCCTCGAACGGCAGCCGGGCTGCTGCGGGGTGAAGATTTTCATGGGATCCTCGACCGGCGACCTTCTGGTTTCCGATGATGAAGCGCTGGCGGAAATCCTGGCCAACGGCAGCCGGCGGGTGGCGATCCATGCTGAAGACGAGGACCGGCTGATCGAACGCAGGCATCTGGCGGAAGAAGGCGGCGTGATGCAGCATCCGGTGTGGCGCGATGCGGAGACGGCCTATAAGGCGACGGACCGTATTCTGGACCTGGCGCGGATGACCGGCCGGCGGATTCATGTGCTGCATGTGACGACAGAGGCCGAAATGGCCCTGCTCGCCGCCTATAAGGATGTGGCGTCCGTCGAGGCGACGCCGCAGCATCTGACCCTGTCGGCGCCGGAATGTTATGAGGAACTCGGCACCTATGCCCAGATGAACCCGCCGATCCGCGATGAAGAGCAGCGCATCGGCCTGTGGAAAGCCCTGAGCGTCGGCATTGTCGATGTTATCGGCTCCGATCATGCGCCCCATGAGAAGGAGATGAAGGCCCTCGACTACCCCAACACTCCGTCGGGCATGCCCGGGGTGCAGACCCTGTTGCCGCTGATGCTCGATCACGTCAACCGGGGGTCGTTGTCACTGGAGCATCTGGTCGACCTGACCAGCGCCGGGCCGGCGCGCCTGTTCAATATCGCCGGCAAGGGGCGGCTGGCGGTCGGCTATGACGCGGATCTTACCTTTGTCGATCTGCGCCGGAAATGGACGATCGAGGAAGACTGGCTGCAAAGCAAATGCGGCTGGAGCCCCTTCACCGGGCGCCAGATCACCGGCAAGCCGGTCGGCACCTTTGTCCGCGGCAAGAAAGTCATGTGGGAAGGCCGGCTTGCGGACGAGGCCACCGGCCAGCCGATCCGCTTTCAGGATACGCTGAACGGCTGAGGAGAGGAAGGCCGGAACATCCGGTTATATCTTCCTGAAAATCACCGACAGGTTATTGGCCGGCATATTGACGGTCCGGACCAGGTCGAGGCCGTATTCCGCGGCCAGGGCCTTGACGTCATTCAGGTCTCTGACCCCCCATTTCGAATTCTGTGAATGAAGGCTGATGTCGAACAGTTCGTTGCTGGACGCGGTATGCTTGCCGTCGACTTTATAGGGGCCGTAAAGATAGAGGATGCCGCCTTGGGGTAATATCCGGGTCGCGCCCTTCATCAGGCCGATGGTCGATTCCCACGGCGAGATATGAATCATATTGATACAGACAATGGCGGAGATCGGCAGCGGCAGGTCGATGGTTTCCGCGGGCCAGACGTCGTCCTCGCTGTTCAGGTCCACAGGCGGCAGGATGTTATGCAGCTGAATATCCCACCACCAGGCGCTGATGCTTTTTCGGTTGCCCTCATCGGGGTCGCTGGGCAGCCAGTAATGGTTGGGCAGATGTTCGATAAAATAGATCGCGTGCTGGCCGGTGCCGCTGGCCACTTCCAGGATGGTGCCATGGTCCGGCAGGCAGTCCTGAAGGACAGCCAGAATCGGTTCCCGGTTGCGTTGGGTGGCCGGCGCGTGTTTTTTCTGCGAAGCAATAATCATAGGTCAGACCATAGTCCTATTTTCTTGCTATTCTATTAAAATAATTCAGAGATTTCACCTGATTTCGCATCATGTCGCCGGCGCGGAAGCCGGTTTTTTTGCCGCCTGTTCTTTGTCCGGGGTCTCGGGCAGGGGGAAATCTTCCAGGCCATCCGGCAGGCTTTCCAGGTAAAGCGACTGACTGGGGAAGGCGAAACTGCTGCCGGCGCCCTCAACGATATGCTTGATTTCGAGCGCCAGCGCCTCCTTTATCGCCAGCCACTCGCCCCAGTTTGTCGTCCGGGTAAAGCAATAGAGCATCAGGTCAATGGAACTGTCGTTGAAGCTGTCGACCCGGACGAAGGTCGGCACCTCGGGCGGATGAGCGAAATCGGCGCTTGAGAGCACATAGGATTCGATCCGGTCGCGCACCGCGCGCAACTGGTCCAGGGTAGTGCCATAGACGAGGCCGATCTTCCAGGAAATCCGCCGGTGGGTCATGCGGCTGTAATTGGTGACGGCGTTATCGGACAGCTTGGAATTGGGCACGAATACCGGCGCCTTGTCAAAGCGGCGCACGGTGGTGGTCCTGAAGCCGATGTCCTCGACGGTGCCTTCGACGATGCCGTCGACCCGGATCCAGTCCCCGGGATGAAAGCGCTTTTCGCCAATGATGAAAATCCCGGCAATCAGATTCTTGAACAAGTCCTGGGCGCCGAGGGCCACGGCGACCCCGAACAGCCCGAGCCCGGCAATCAGCGGCGCGACCTCAATGCCCCAGATTTCGAGAATCGCCGCCGCGCCGAGAAAGAAGACCAGCGCGCGAATGGTCTTGATCAGCCAGGAAATCATGCTGTCGGTAAATATGCCCTGGAGGCCGGAAAAGGACTGGCTCAGCGGGCCGACCAGCCTGTAGAGCGCCCAGAAAATATTGAAGGTGATCAGCGACCGGTTCAGGTTATAGGCCCCGAGCTGGGAGGATTCCTCAAGGGCCAGAATCTCGGTCGCCAGGAAAAAACCGATGACAATCGGGATGAAGCGCAGGGGATTCTCCAGGGCGTCAACGATCCGGTCGTCAAAGGTATTTTTGGTTTTCTCCGCCAGCGCCTTCAGCCGGTTGATGATCAGGGCGCTGAAAAATCCGCGGATCAGCAGGAAAAAAAAGAACACCAGCAAGGCCAGGGTGATCTTGCCGATGTCAATGCCGTAAACGCCATATTGCCAGACATCCCGCACCAGGGTGATGAAATCATTCAAAGAAGTCTTATCCATATTTAGCCCGCTGATTATCCTGTATTCATATTCTGTCTAATATTCTGTCCCATATTCCGGGAGTTTTGGTTTCGTGGTCTGTTTAATAGCGCAAAAAAGATGATGAGGAAATAAAGAGTTGTCACGCGGGGGTTGTCGATGATGGTGCCGAACAGGCCGACAACCAGCGTCCCGCAGATGGCGGCGATCAGCAGCGGGGCCAGGGGATCATGCCGCCTGAAGGCCCGGTATTGCATCGTCAGCGCATAACCGATGAGGAAAACAAAGGCCAGCAGGCCGAAATAGCCCTGCTCGAACATCAGATGAATGAAAATATTCTTGGCGTGCCAGGCGTCATGGGAAAAGTCGCGAATCATGATCCAGCGATCATTCTTATGGCGAAAATCGCCGTTCGACACCAGATTTTGACCCGTGGAGTCTATGATTTCAATATCCGTGAGGTCGAGGATGGAGTTATCGCGGCTGTTGTGAATCATCAGGGTCACCGGCCAGTTGAATATCCCGCTTTGCCCGACCTGTCCCGAATTGAAGGGGGCCTCGAACAGGCGCCATTCGCCGTCTCCGGTTCCGCGGAAGCTTTTCTTCACGCATTGGGGGACATAACGGTCACTGTAGAGAATATGTTTCTTGCACATTTTCAGGCTGAAGGCGAAAGCGCCGTCGGCCCCCCGCGCCCGGACGCGCAGCAGATAGGACTGTCGGGGCGACAGGGCAATTTTCTGGGTCATGTTGAAATCACCGCCGCCGAGCGCGAGATAGCTTGTCGCGTCCTCCTGTCCATAGCGGTAATGGACCATCGACGCCCCGTTGTAGTGATTGAAGAAATAATATCTTGGAAAGCTGCCGACTCCGGTGCCGAAGATACTGTGCAACAGCCCGGGCTCCCGGAAGGCGAGGGCGCTCCGCCAGTTGGCGGCGCGATGGCTGAAATCCTCGTCAAGGGTTGAAAAGCGGGCTTCCATGCGCGTATTGAGCAGCGGCGGAATGACCGCAAGCCAGAAAAGACCGGCGACAAGGGAAAACAGGGCGACCCGCCTGCCCTCCCGGTTGAGGGACAGCCCCTGGCTGAGGCGCGCCGCCGTCAGCCGATAGGGCGCGACGGTGAACAAGACCCCGGTCACAAGCGCCGTCGCCGCCGAAAAACCGATGCTGTTGTCCCGCCATTTGCTTTCAACCAGCGAATCAAACACAAGATAACTGCCGACCAGAAAAATGCCGCCAATCATGCTGAACAGGATGGCCCGGGGGGGCTTGCGCAGGAAAGCGGTCGCAAGCAGGGTCGCGAGGAGGAGGAAAAACGCCCCCAGCGTCGCGCCGTAACCGCCGTTGATAAAAAGAAATACCATATAGAGGGACACCACAACAAAGGCGGCGACTATCCCGGCGATTTTGCGAAAATCGAGCCGGGCAACGGACAGATACTGACGGCAAAGCATGATGGTCAGCAACAGCGTGGCGACCAGGAACCCGCCATAGAGCCCGCGGGAGAATGTCACCATGACGCCATATATGCCAAGCAACAGGCAAAGCGCGGAAAAGACCTGGGCGTGAGGGCTTTTCCGGGCGAGAAAGGCGTAAAGGCAAAAGGGGATCACCATGATCAGATAGCCGTCAATCGCCGTGCCGCCGACATGCATGGCGGAAAACAGGCCGGTGATGCGGTATGTTGTCGAGAAGTCGAGCAGATTGCCGAGGATCTGGTAGGGGCCTTGCCAGTGGACCAGGCTGTCGATCACGCCGCGTTCCCATAAAATGCCGACCCCCGCCAGCATCAGGCCGCTCATCAGCCCGGTGACGAAACAGGTTCTGGTCTTTTCCGGACTGTCCTGATGGTCGCGCCACAGGAATGGCCAGAGAAGCATGGCCCAGAAAAAACCCTTGGCGACGCGCAGGGCGTTGGCCGGGCTGTGATAACTGCTGAAATTATCCGCCTGTTCGCCGATCGGATAGGACAGATTGATCAGGACGCCGATCAAAAAGGACAAAGCCAGCAGGCCGATGGCGATGAGGGACAGCTTCGGCAGCTTGAGGCTGGTCGCCGGGCGTGCTCCGAGGGTCGGCTTCGCCGGCCGAAGCAGCAGAACCGCCAGCGTCGTCATCAGGAGAATGTCAAATTCCGACAGCATCAGCCGTCCGGAATAGAGCGTCAGGTCCGATACGGGCAGCAGGGCGGGGACGACAACCAGCCACGCCCGCCGGTTTTTATAGAGAAGCCCGGCATAGAGCAGAACCACGGCCAGAATCAATAGCCTGGCGACGGGATAATCCCAGATGCAATAGGCGGCTGACAGGGCGACGGCGAGGCCCGACGCCTTACGGATGATCGTAGTCATTGATGCCCTTTTTTGACGGTGATCTTGCTCTGCATAGGGGAGAAAACCCCGTGAAGGCCATTTTTTTTATTTTTGAGATCACTGTTATTTCTGAAATCACTGCGCTTGCCCCAGGTTATCGCGAATTTTGCGTTTCATTCTATCCCAAAAACCGTCTTTTTCAATGCCGGGAATTTCTTCGGCGGTCAGACCGGTCATTCTGTTGTGCGTCAAGGCGGCCGTGATGTCGGAATGGTTCTTGAGCAGGAACATCACCCCGCCGTCATTGATGGCGTTATTGAATTTAACGGTCAGGGCGTTTTCCGCATACTGCATGCCCTCGGCGCCATAGCTGATGACGGCGTTATTCTGCGCGCCGCCATTGCGGTAGAAATAATTATTTTCAATCAGGACGAGGCCGCCGTTGGGCAGGTCGACAAGGTAACTGGCGGAAATATCGCCCTCATCGAAGATTCTGTTGTTGATCAGGGTGGTTTTCCGGGCGCGGCTTTTGACCGTATGGCCATAGTGCGCCGCCCGGGATATGCTGTTTTCCATCTGAAATTCGGCGATGGCCCCGAGGTAGATATTATGGGACAGCTTGCCGGTCGCGGGATAATCCTGCTGATTGCTGCTGAATTCGGAATTCTTGATCACGGCGCGGATATTCGGGTCGTTGGAGGACAGCAGACCCATTTCATTATGATGAAAATAGCAGTTGTCAAGGGTCAGGGAACCATGCTCCAGCCGAATGCCGGCGCCGTTCCTGTCCCGCACGCGAGCGCCGGAAAATTCGATGTTGCGCAGGGTGATATTACGGCCCCGGGTGACCCAGATCGCCTTACCATTGGCGATCGGCGCGGATGATTTCAGGTGGGCGAAGCCATTGACGCCGATGATGGTCAGGTCGTTCTGGTCGATGGTCGCCGTGTCATTTTCGTATGTCCCGGCGATAATTTTTATGGTGTCGCCGTTCCGGGCCTGCCGGATCGCCTCGCTGGGCGTCTTCAGGTAAAATTCGGGCCCGACCAGCCAGGTCCTGGCCAGCGCAGAAGGGATAAGGCACTGGATTATAAATATGATAAGTCCTGCGATAAGTCCTGTGATAAGTCCCGGGCGGCAGGTGGCGGCCAATCGTGGTTTTCTCATTTTCAAATAGGTCTTGTGCGGTTTTTGTTTGTTTTTTTCATTGCCAAATCATGCCGACTAATGGTTACATAGATAGAGAAGATTAGCAAATATGCTGGAGTGGAGCATTCGTCAAGTATCATAAAAGCGGGAGACGGGGATATGGAAGATAAAGTTGCCGCCACAGATATGATCATCATCGGAGCCGGCCCGGTCGGCCTGTTCGCGGTATTCGAGGCCGGATTATTGGGGCTGAAATGCCATCTGATTGATAATCTTGACCGGCCCGGCGGCCAATGCACGGAATTATATCCCGAAAAACCGATTTACGATATTCCCTCCCGGCCCCAGGTGACCGGCCAACAACTGGTCGATGATCTGGTGGCGCAGGCCAGCCCCTTTGATCCGGTATTTCATCTGGGGCAGCAGGCCGCGGCGCTGGAGCGGAAGCAAAACGGCCACTGGCGGGTGACCACCACCCGGGGGGCGATTCTTGAGGCGCCGATTGTGGTCGTCGCCGCCGGCGCCGGCAGTTTTGTGCCGAAAAAGCCGCCCTATAAAAAACGGCAGGAGTTCGAGGAAAAATCCATCGACTATGCGGTTTATCGCAAGGAGAAATACCGCGACAAAGAGTTGGTTATCGTCGGTGGCGGGGATTCGGCGCTCGACTGGGCGATGGATCTGGCGCCCGTCGCCCGACGCATCACCCTGGTCCATCGCCGGACAGAATTCCGCGGCGCCCATGATTCCGTCCAGAAAATATTGCGCCTGGCCGAAGGGGACAATTTCAACGTGCTGTACGGCAATGTCACGGATCTGATGGGAGCCGATGGCCAATTGTCCGGGGTCGAGGTAACCCCGCTGGAGGGGGACCCGGTCACGGTCGACTGCGATTATCTGCTGCCCTTCATGGGGCTGAAGGTCAGCCTTGGCCCGATCGCGGAATGGGGCCTGAACCTGGACAAGAAACATGTCGAGGTCAGTCATGAGACTTTCGCCACCACGGTTGAGGGGGTTTACGCCATCGGCGATGTCTGTATCTATCCGGGCAAGCTGAAACTGATTCTGACCGGTTTTTACGAGGCGGCGGTCATGGCCCATGCGGCGTTTCAATACGGCTTCCCGGACCGCAAAATGACCCGGGGCTATACCACGACCAACAGCGTCCTGCAGGAAAGGCTGGGGGTTGGGGGGCAGCAGTGAGAACAGAGAGCAGGCCGGCAATATTCACCATGGTGACGAAAATTATTCATCCCCTATTCAGCAGCAATAAGATACGCTTGCCCCATGGATGAATATTTTCGGATTGTTATCAGCGGCCTGTTGGGCCTGTTCCTGTGGGGAGGAACGGGGGCGGCGGCTGTCGCCGCGCCGCCGGATCGGGTGCCGGATCGGGTGATTGTGAGCCAGCGACCGGCGGCGGTGAAAATCCTGCGCGCCTTCCAGCACAAGCGTCCGCCGGTTGAAAACAGCCTGATTCGTCCGGACGTACGCAAGAATCCGGTGCCGGATCAGATTTACCGTCATGACAAGGCCCGGGACGCCATGAAATCCGGCCGGATTGTGTCGCTGTCGGTCATTCGCCAGCGGATTCAACAAAGCTTTCCGGGAAAGATTGTCGATGTGAGGCTGATCGAGCCGAAAAAAAATAACCGGCCCTATATTTATCTGGTCAAGGTCTTACGGAAGGACGGCCGCTTGCTGGTCGTTAAAATAAACGCCGCCAATGCGGAAATCGTCGCGGTAAAGGGGAATGGCTGATGCGCTTGCTTCTGGTGGAGGATGATCCGGACCTGTCCCGGCAAATGAAAACGATCCTCGAGGGGGACGGTTACGCGGTGGATGTGTCGACCGATGGCGAAGACGGTCATTTTCTGGGCGAGACCGAAAGTTATGATGCGATCGTGCTTGATCTCGGCCTGCCGGTGATGGACGGGATCAGCGTGCTGACCAAATGGCGCCAGGCGGGCATTACGACGCCGGTGCTGATCCTGACCGCCCGCGATGGCTGGTCGGAAAAAGTCGCCGGCCTTGACGCCGGGGCCGATGATTATGTGACCAAGCCTTTCAAGATTGAGGAGGTGCTGGCCCGGGTCCGGGCGCTGATCCGGCGGGCGGCGGGGCAGGCGTCGCCGGAACTGAGCTGCGGCAAGGTCACCCTGAACACCAGCAGCAGCCGGGTGACGGTGGACGGCATGCCGGTCCGGCTCACGGCCCAGGAATACAAGCTGCTGTCCTATCTGATGCATCATCCGGAAAAAATCATCTCGCGAACGGAACTGACCGAGCATATCTATGATCAGGATTTCGACCGCGATTCAAACACCATTGAGGTTTTTGTCACCCGTGTCCGGAAGAAACTGGGGGTCAATATTATCAATACGGTTCGGGGATTGGGATACCAGCTTGTTAATCCGCAAGAACAAAACAGATAATCCTGCCGGCAGAGGCAATAAATCCTTATGGTTCAGGCTGTTGTCCTATTCCGCGGTCTGGACCTTCTTCGCCCTGATGCTCGGCGGCTATCTGCTGTCGCTGACATTCAAGGAAACCATTGAGGAAAATTTTGATGAACGGCTCAACGGGCTGCTGGAAAACCTGATTGGCGTCAGCACCAGCGCCGCCGACGGCCAGGTGACATTTTACCGGACCATGGTGGACCCCCGCTTTGAACAGCCCTATTCGGGCTGGTACTGGCAGGTCTCGGCCGAGGAAAAGGAGCCTTTCCGCTCTCGCTCCCTGTGGGATGAAAGTCTTGAGCCTGACCTGTCGAAAGTGACCTATCAAAGCCGTTTTTCCAACATCACCGGTCCCGAGGGGCAGAATCTGCGCATGGTCGAGCGGGACATCACCATCCCGGGGGATGAGACGATTTTCCGCTTTACCGTCGCCGTCGAGCGGTCTGAAATCGAGGCGCAGCTTGACCGGTTTGACAATATCCTGATTTATTCCCTCAGCGCCCTGGGCTTCGGCCTGATCGCGGCGTCATTGCTTCAGGTTTATCTGGGGCTCAAGCCCCTGCGCAATATCCGCCGGTCTCTCACCCGGATTCGCTCAGGCGAGGCGGCGCATCTGCCGGAAAATTTTCCAACCGAGATTCAGCCGCTGGCCGATGAAATGAACGCCCTGCTGGATCACAATAACCAGATTATTGAGCGATCCCGGACCCAGGTCGGCAACCTGGCCCACGCCCTGAAAACGCCTCTGGCGGTAGTCCTCAATGAATCCGAGCTGCACAAGGGCCCCCTGGCCGATGTGGTCAGCAAGCAGTCCGAGATGATGCGCCGCCAGGTCGATCATTATCTGCGCCGGGCCCAGGTCGCGGGCAGCACCAAAATCATCACCAGCCGCAGCGAAGTGCTGCCGGTATTGCAGGACATCAGCCGGGCGCTGGCGATGATTCACAAGGAAAAACACTTCAGTGTCCGGCCGGACAGCGATCCGGCGGGACTGCTGTTCCGGGGCGAGCGCCACGACCTTGAGGAAATGGTCGGCAATCTGATGGAAAATGCCGCCAAATGGGCGGAAAGCAAGGTGATCGTGTCCTGCGCGCGGGACGGCGACCAGATCCTGATCCAGGTGGCCGATGACGGGCCGGGCATATTGAAGGAGGTCCGCGAATCCGTCTTTATGCGCGGCGAACGGCTGGACGAGAAAAAACCGGGCACCGGCCTCGGGCTGTCGATCGTCAAGGATCTGGCCGGACTATATGGCGGCCGGATCAGGTTGCTTGATAATGAACCGCATGGGCTGCGCGCGCGATTAAGCCTGCCGGCGGCGGTCCCGTCAAAGCCGAAATCATAACCGGGCCCCATAGCGATACATTGGCGAATAATGGTCTATCCTGAACCCGCCGTTCAGGAAATGTTCAGCTAGGTCCGGTTATCATGTCCCCATAAATGACGTACAGGTGACATATAATGAAAAAAACCAAGATGGCTCTTATTGTGGCCGGCGTGATGACGTTGGGTGCCTGTGAACCGGGTTCAAAGCAGGAGTTCGGCACCTTGCTTGGCGCGATTGGCGGCGCGGCGATCGGTTCGGCGCTGGGCGATAACGGCGACGGCACGACGCATTTCTTCGCGGTCGCCGCCGGAACAGTGGCCGGGGCCGCCATCGGCAGCAGTATCGGCAAATCCCTCGACGAGGCGGACCGCATGGCGATGGAGCGCCAGCGTCAGATCGCCCTGGAGACCTATCCCTCGGGCCAGACGGGAACCTGGCATAATCCTGACACCGGCAATTCCGGCACCTATCAGCCCCAGCCCGCCTATCAGGACAGGACCGGCGCCTATTGCCGGGAATATCAGCAGACCATCACCGTCGGCGGCAAAACAGAAGCAGCCTATGGCAAGGCCTGCCGCCAGCCGGACGGCACGTGGAAGATTGTAAACAGCTAACGCGTAAATACCTGCCGTTCAGGCGGCGCAAACCTTTAAGCGGTTCCGGCCTATTATGGAACATTCCCCTCCCCACATATGTGCATAAAGCACCCGGAACCGCTTAAAACCCTCTCTTGAAACAGCTCTCTAAGCACCGGGGAAGTCTGCGGTCATTCGGCCATTTACCGTTATATTTTCCCCTCCGGTGGATTCCGTTCCGCACTGTCCGCTTCCCATGTTCGCCCGCTTCGGCTACAGTCGGTGACAGTCAACATTCAACAGAGAAGAAGGGGATTGAAATATGGAAGGCTACAGTCTTTTCGGCATCGCTTTGGCCGTGCTGGCGATCATCATCTTATTCATGGGCGCACTGACCGTGCGCCAGGGGTATACCTATACGGTTCAGCGCCTCGGGCGCTATACCAAAACGCTTCAGCCCGGCTTTCACATCATCATCCCCTTCATCGACCGGGTCGGATCGAAGGTCAGCATGATGGAGCGGGTGCTGGATATTCCGTCCCAGGAAGTGATCACCAGGGATAACGCCATGGTCCGCGCCGACGGCGTGGTATTTTTTCAGGTGCTGGACGCGGCGAAGGCGACCTATGAGGTCAATGACATGATCCTGGCGATCCTCAACCTGACCATGACCAACCTGCGAACGGTGATGGGCTCGATGGACCTCGACGAATTATTGTCGCAGCGGGACAGCATCAACGGCCGCCTGCTGGAAGTGGTTGACGACGCGACCCAGCCCTGGGGCATTAAAATCACCCGGATCGAGATCAAGGATATTGAACCGCCGCGCGATATCGTCGAGGCCATGGCCCGCCAGATGAAGGCCGAGCGGGAAAAGCGGGCCAACATTCTGGACGCCGAGGGCTTTCGTCAGGCGGAAATCCTGCGCGCCGAGGGCGAGAAGCAGGGCGCGATCCTTGAGGCCGAAGGACGACGCGAAGCCGCCTTCCGCGATGCGGAGGCCCGCGAGCGGGAAGCGGAAGCCGAAGCCAAGGCGACGACCATGGTGTCGGACGCCATCGCCAGCGGCGACGCCAAGGCGATCAATTACTTTGTCGCCCAGAAATATGTCGAAACCCTCAGCGAATTCGCCAGATCGCCCAACGAAAAACTGGTCTTTATGCCGCTTGAGGCCAGCGGGGTCATCGGCGCCCTCGGCGGCATGACCGACATGCTGAAGGGCATCGGCGGCGCGCCGAAAGTCTCCGCCGGGTCGGTGCCGAGGGCCGGCGGCCAATAACAATCGCCTGGGAAAATCTAAGGAAGATCAAATGGATTTTATAAGCGAATTCACCCTCAATCACTGGACCTGGTTTATCATCGCCCTTGTACTGCTGGGACTCGAGATGATGGCCCCCGGCGTCGTTTTCCTGTGGATGGCGATCGCCAGCGCGGTTGTCGGCGGCATTGTCCTGTTTATGACGGGCCTTGGCTGGGAGGCGCAGGTCATCATCTTCGCCCTGCTCAGCATCATCAGCGTTTATGCCGGACGCACGTTTCTGAAACGCAACCCCATTGAAACCAGCGACAGCAACCTCAACCGCCGCGCCGATCAGTTTATCGGCCATACCTATAGTCTGATCCGTGATATGGACAACGGCAGAAGCAAGGTTCGGATCGGGGATGGCAACTGGATCGTCGAGGGCGACTTTGACGGCAAGGCCGGCGACAGGGTCCGGGTGACGGCGGTTGATGTCACTATCCTGAAGGTGGAGAAGGTCCAATGACGGCGGATGCGATTTCCATCCGCCCGGCCGAAAAGGCGGATGCGCGGCGAATCCTTGAATTTATCCGGGCGCTGGCGGAATATGAAAAACTGCTGCATGAGGTGGTGGCGACGGAAGAAGTGCTGACGGCGGCCCTGTTTGGTGAGAATCCGGTCGCCCATGTCATCATTGGCGAGATCAACGGCAGTCCGGCGGGCTTCGCGCTCTATTTCTATAACTTTTCCACTTTTCTGGGCCGGCCGGGGATTTACCTGGAGGACCTGTATGTCGATCCCGCATGGCGCGGTCAAGGCCTGGGCAAGGCGCTGATCCTGCATCTGGCCCGAAAAGCCCATGACGAGGGCTGTGGCCGCATGGATTGGGCGGTGCTTGACTGGAACCGGCCGAGCATCGAATTTTACCGGTCGCTCGGCGCCACGGCCCAGGAAGAGTGGACCGGCTATCGCCTGGATCGGGCGGTGCTGGCGGCGCTGGTGAAAGAGTAAGGAAAACCGTCTCAGTCGTCTGACATGATGGACAGTCCCTCATCCAGGTAATCGGGCAGTTGGGGGGTGCGCATCATATATTCGGCGGTATGGTCATTGTCGGCTTCCCGGGCCTGGGCGACGGCCAGTTTCCACTCGGATTTTGAAAAAGTGCCCCGTCCGACCCACATCAGGGCGACGAGCTCATTGCGTTCTTCCTCATTCATGCCGTTGATGAAGGATTTCAGTTCTTGATAGGTTGAGTCCGCGGCATATTCCTCGCTGGTGGAACCTTCGGCCTGGGCGGCAATGGACAATTCAGAATATTTTTGGTGCGCGTTGTCGTCCGCCAGCTCCTCATCAATAATGGCGGGCGCAGCCTCGCCCAGTTCGCGGGCGATCGAAATGACATATTCGACTTTATCCTGACTTAATGCGTCCATCTTTGACTCTCCGTTAGCAAGCAGTTTACCATTAACCAAAGCTTGCGCCAAGAGCGGAAAGGACTCCTTGATTCAGGTCATGGAAGTGAGCCGGTTAAGGGTAAAATTGCGGTTGTTCCGGGAAAAATATCCTGCCGTTGCCGCGGCGCCATTGGGGGTATTTTTTCATGATGGTCTTGAAATTTTTGCTGTTGATGTGATGCTGCAGCCATTGCTGAAGACGGGCGTATGGCGTGCTGAAAAACCACTCCCTGTCCACATGGGCGAACTGACGGATGAAGGGAAACAGGGCGATGTCGGCGACGGTTTGCCGCTCGCCGAGCAGGAAGGGCTGGTCCCGGAGCATGAGGTCGAGCTTTTTAAGGAAAATTTCCCCCTGCGCGCGATAGCTTTCCGGCGGCTGGTCGGGAAAGCGGGCGGCATATTTATATTTGTCGAGCGCCGCTTTGAAGCTGCCGTCATTGTCGTGGACCAGGTCATCGGTCCGGGCGAAGTCATCTCGCCAGTCTTGCGGGTCATTTTGTGAAATCGCCCATTTGACGATGTCATAGCTTTGATCAATAACCGCGCCGTCCGTCAGATGCAGAACCGGCACCGTCCCCTTGGGCGAGAGGGCGATCATCTCCGCCGGCTTGTCGCGCAGGACCACCTCGCGCAGTTCGCATGTCTGGCCGGCGTATAAAAGCCCGAGCCGCGCCCGCATGGCGTAAGGGCAGCGCCGGAAGCTGTAGAGGATGGGAAATTGTGTCATGATGCTGCAATCTTACGTCTAATCAATCTGTTAATCAACCTGCCGCCGCTGATGACTGGAAGTTTATCGGAATCTGTTGTATAGTTTTGTTCAACAGACCCTAGTTATATCAGAGCCGGAGAGGGGAATAAAATGAAGAATGACACCACGGGATTGGATAAAAATGTCGCCGCCGGGTTATGTTATGTCTTTGGCTGGATGTCGGGCCTGGTTTTTCTGTTGATCGAAAAGGAAGATCAGGACATTCGCTTTCACGCCATGCAGTCCATCGTGGTCTTCGGCAGCCTCAGCCTGCTGCACATCATTTTATCGATCAGCCTGATTGGCCTGCCGCTGGTCCCGCTGGTGATGATTATCGGGCTGGTGCTGTGGATCCTGCTGATGATCAAGGGGTTTCAGGGTGAAAAATACAAACTTCCCTTTGCCGGCGATCTGGCGGAAAAATGGCTCAAGCAGGTTAAAATCTGACGTCGGGGCAGATCAGGCGAGCGGCCGTTTCATCCACCTGTGCCGGATGCCGGCGTCGAGAAATTCCGCCCCGTAACATTCAAAGCCCAGCTTTTCATAAAAAGGGATCACCTGCACCTGGGCGCCGAGTTTCATGATCCGGATCGCGGGGGATTTCCGGATGTCATCCATGATAAATTCCATCAGATATTTGCCGAGATCCCGGCCGCGATGGTCCTTTAGCACCGCCACCCGTTCGATCTTGGCGATTTCGTCCAAATGACGGACCCGGGCAGTCGCGGCGACCTTGCCGTCGACGGACAACAGATAATGATCGGCCTCCGGGTCGCGGCCGTCGATTTCCTCTTCAACCGGGACCTTTTGCTCCTCGACAAAGACCAGGGTGCGAATCCGGAGACAGCTTTCCAGTTCCGCTTTCGTCGTGATTTTCTGAATGGTGAATTCTGTCATGCATCCTTTATAGGGCGAGGGCGATGGATTGGCAATTGGATAAAATTTTCCCAATCCTTAACAAAAAATGAAGAGGCCGGCGCTAGGATCAGGACCTATTAATTATGTCCATTCTGCGCGATGAAACAGACTCTGATGACTGACGGGGCGGGAGTGAAGGAAAAACGCTATATACCCATGGGAATCTCTATGCTGCTGATGGTTTGCCCGGATCATCTGGCGGCGGCCGGCCTGTCCGGCAAAGCGCGCCTTGATAATCAGGATATACTGATCAGTCCGACGGCGAAATACCGGGGTCGGTTTGATCTCGGGTCACAGTTGCCCCTCGGCGATGAATTTGTTCTGACCGATGTCACGGTCAGTTTTAAATTCCTTGATGACAGGGAATGGGTGCGGACGACCGGACAGGGCGGCCTTCGGGATACGGGCCGGATTGTGCGTCATCCGGGCGGGGCGCTGATGTCAAAATCCATCGCCGGCCAGACCGACCATTATTATGAATCGAAAGTGATCGTCCGGATGCGCAACGAGGAGGAGGTCGCCGAACTGACCATCGGCCGCAATAAATTTTATGGCGCCACCATGCGACGGCGCGAAGTCTCCCGCGAACCTCAGGGACAGCAAGCGATTATCCTCGGCGTCTATCCGGACCCGGGGGATGACCATCGCCTGCGCAAACATTACCGGATAACGGAAACGATGCTCGAGACGGAGCTTGACGGCTATGACGGCCCCTTTGAGATACGACAACGGAAATTGGGCCTCGCTGCGGTGCAGGACCTGGCGCGGCATGGTTTTCTTGATTTCGAGCTTGCGGGCAAGGGCGATTATATTTTTCAGGACGCGACGCTGTGGTTTCAGGGCTATACCACCGGCGAGGAAAAACCGGGCGCCGAGGGCCGGTGGCCGGCCCCGGTCCTGTGGCTGCTGCTGTCCGGTCTTTCCCTTGCCGGGCTTGCCTGGTGGAAAAAGGATCATATCCTCGCCCGCAAAAACCGGAAATCCGGCCAGAGAAGGCCACGACACGGCATCCCCGGTCTTTAGGATGCGGCAATCAGCTCGTTAAACTGCCGGACGGCGGCCTCCGGGCCTTGCGGGTGATCCCAGACGCCGGCGGAGACGGCGAGGAAATCGGCTCCGGCCTCGATCAGTTCCGCCGCATTGTCCACCGTGACGCCGCCGATGGCGACACAGGGGATTTCAAACAGCTCGGCCCACCAGGTGAGAATCTCCTGGTCGGCCATTGTGGTGTCCGCCTTTGTCGTTGACGGAAAAAAGGCGCCGAAGGCGACATAGTCCGCCCCCTGTTCGCCGGCAGTCATCGCCAGGTGGCGGCTGTTCTTGCAGGTGACGCCGACAATGCAATCCGCGCCGACGATGTTGCGGGCCTCGGCATAGGACGTATCGTCCAGCCCGATATGAACGCCATCGGCGCCCACTTTGCGGGCGATGTCCGGCCGGTCATTGATGATGAAGGCGGCATCCCGGGCGTGGCAGATCGGCATCAGGGCCCTGGCGGCCTCAATAATGGCCTCATCGGTGACGTCTTTCAGGCGCAACTGCACGCTGGCCACCGGTCCGCCGTCGAGGGCCTGTTCCAGTTGCGGCGCAAATTCCCGGAGATCGAAAGAAGACGGGGTGATCAGGTAAAGCTGTGTCTCGGCCATGAGGTAACTCGTTTGTGGGGCAGACCTGCCGTTTAGGTAAAAAGCCCGGCCATTTGTGGTCGGGCTTTGATTTTATGTCAAAAGGCATTCTTTGGAAATGTTATTTTTCCAGTATCTTGACGCCGGGCAGTTCCTTGCCTTCCATCCATTCGAGGAAGGCGCCGCCGGCGGTGGAGATATGGGAGAACTGATCCGCGACGCCAGCGTGATTGAGCGCCGCCACCGTATCGCCGCCGCCGGCGACAGAGACGAGGCTGCCCGCTGCGGTCAGCGCGCCGGCCGCTTTGGCGAGCGCCACCGTCGCCGCGTCAAAGGGCGCAATTTCAAACGCGCCCATCGGGCCGTTCCAGATCAGGGTCTTGCAGCCTTTCAGCATCTCCCCGAGGGCCGCGACAGAGGCCGGGCCCACATCCAAAATCATTTCATCCGCGGCGACGTCATTCAGCCCCACGGTGCGATTGTCGGCCGCCGCCTTGAATTCCCTCGCCACCACCAGATCGGTCGGCAGGTGAATGACGCAGTTCTGCGCCGCGGCCTTGGCGAGGATGGCCCGCGCCGTATCGGCGAGTTCATGTTCGCACAGCGACGCGCCGACATCGACGCCCTGGGCGGCGAGGAAGGTGTTGGCCATGCCGCCGCCGATGATCAGATGATCGACCTTTTCCACCAGATTGGTCAGCACATCCAGCTTGCTGGAGACCTTCGCGCCGCCAACCACGGCCGCGACCGGGCGTTTAGGGGCGCCGAGCGCCTTTTCCAGCGCCACCAGCTCTTTTTCCAGCGACAGACCGGCGGCCGAGGGCAGCAGATGGGCGATGCCTTCGGTTGAGGCGTGGGCCCGGTGAGAGCAGGAAAAGGCTTCGTTGACATAAAAGTCCCCATTGGCGGCGAGCGCCGCGGCGAAGTCCGGATCGTTGCTTTCCTCGCCCGGATGAAAACGGACATTTTCCAGCAAAAGCACGGTGTCTTTTTCCAGCGCCTCGAGGGTTTCGGCCACGGCCGCCCCGGTGCAGTCATTGACAAAGACCACGGCTTTCTTCAGGGCGTTGGCCAGAGGCTGCGCCACCTGTTCCAGGGACATTTCCGGCGCGACCCGGCCCTTGGGTCGGCCGAAGTGGGACAGGACAATCACCTGGGCGCCCTTGTCCATCAAATGGAGGATGGTCGGGGCCACGGAGCGGATCCGCGTGTCGTCGGTGACAAGCGGATTGCCGTCCCCGTCCTGCGCCATGGGCACATTGAGGTCGGCCCGAACAAGGACGCGCTTGCCGTCAAGCGCGCCCAGGTCTTCAATATTCTTGAATGTCGCCATTGGTTCAGAGACCAGCCATGACCTTGGCGGTGTCTGACATCCGGTTGGAGAAGCCCCACTCGTTGTCATACCAGCTCAGGATGCGCACCAGATTGCCGTCGATCACGGATGTCTGGGTCGCGTCAAAGCTGGAGCTTGCCGGATCATGGTTGAAGTCGATGGAGACCACGGGTTCGGTGACATAGCCCAGAACGCCTTTCAGGCGGCCATTGGCGGCTTCCTGGACGGCGGCGTTGACTTCTTCGATCGTTGTCGCGCGGCCCGCGACGAAGGTCAGGTCAACCATGGAGACATTGGGGGTTGGCACCCGGACGGAGGTGCCGTCAAGCTTGCCCGCCAGTTCCGGCAGCACCAGACCAACCGCGCGCGCGGCGCCGGTGGAGGTCGGGATCATGCTGAGGCCGCAGGCGCGGGCCCGGCGCGGATCGCTGTGCAGGGTGTCGAGCACCCGCTGATCGCCGGTATAGGCGTGAACCGTGGTCATAATGCCTTTTTCAATGCCGATGGCGTTGTTGAGGACCTGGGCGACCGGGGCCAGGCAGTTGGTGGTGCAGGAGGCGTTGGAGACGATAATGTCGTCGGCGGTCAGCGTGTCATGGTTGACGCCGTAAACAATGGTCTTGTCGACGCCGCTGGCCGGGGCGGAGATCAGGACTTTCCGGGCCCCGGCGGCGAGATGGGCCGAGGCTTTTTCCTTATCGGCGAAGAAACCTGTGCATTCATAGACGATGTCGACGTTAAGCTCCTTCCACGGCAGCCTGGCCGGGTCACGCTCGGCCGTCACCCTGATCGGGCCGCGGCCCAGATTGATGACGTCGCCGTCTACGGTCACGTCAAACGGGAAGGGGCCATGCACGGAATCCCGCTTCAGCAGATAGGCGTTCATATCGACCGCGCCGAGGTCGTTGATGCCGACAACTTCAATGTCTTCCCGGCCGGATTCATAAATGGCGCGAAGCGCCAAACGCCCGATCCGCCCAAAGCCGTTTATTGCAACACGAATAGTCATGAATATAATCTCCGTTTCTTAAAGTAAATATCGCTGCTTAAATAGTATTTATGCGTTTTTTGCGCCCTTGACCAGCTATAACTTGGCTTTTACTGCGGTGACGATCGCCTCGGCGGTAATGCCGAAATGCTGATAAAGGTCCGCCGCCGGGGCCGATGCGCCAAAGCTGTCCATGCCGATGATGACGCCGTCGCGGCCGACATAGCGTTCCCAGCCGAATTTGGCCCCGGCCTCAATGGAAACATTGATCGGGCTGTCGCCGAGGACCTGTGATTTATAGTCTTCCGGCTGCTGATCGAAAATATCGGTCGACGGCATGGAGACCACCCGGGTCGCTATACCGTCCGCCTGCAGGGCCGCGCGGGCCTGGACGGCGATTTCGACTTCCGATCCGGTGGCGATGATGGTGACCTGCGCCGCGCCGTCGGCCGGGCATAATTCGTAAGCCCCCCGGGCCACCAGATTTTCATCGGTGTGGGTGGTCCGCACCGGCGCGAGATTCTGGCGGGTCAACGACAGGACGCTGGGCCGCGTGGCGTCTTGCAGGGCCGCCTGCCAGGCTTCGGCGGTTTCGACGGCGTCGGCCGGACGGTAGACCACCACATTGGGCATGGCGCGCAGGCTCATCAGATGTTCGACCGGCTGATGGGTCGGGCCGTCTTCGCCGAGGCCGATGCTGTCATGGGTCATGACATAAATCACCCGCTGATCCATCAGGGCGCTGAGCCGAATGGCCGAGCGGCAATAGTCGGTGAAGACCAGGAAAGTGCCGCCGTAAGGGATATATTCGCCGTGCAGCGCCAGGCCGTTCATGAAGGCCGCCATGCCGAACTCCCGGACCCCGTAATACATATAGCGGCCGGAAAAATCCGTCGCCGTGATCGGGTCCTGGTCCGCGGTCCTGGTGTTGTTGGAGCCGGTGAGGTCCGCCGAGCCGCCGATGGTTTCCCGGACGATCGGGTTGATCACGCCGAGCGCCATTTCCGACGCCTTGCGGGTGGCGACCTTTTGCGGGTTTTCCGCCAGATCCTTCTTGAAAGCGCGGATCGCCGCGTCGAGTTCCGCCGGCAGTTGCTTGTTCAGGCGACGGGTAAAGTCGGCCCTGGTCACCTCATCCAGCCCGTCAAAGGCCAGTTTCCAATGTTCGGCCAGTTCCTGGGACCGCTTGCCGGCCGCACGCCAGCCGTTCAGGATATTTTCCGGAATGACAAAGGGCGCATGGGGCCAGTCAAGGGTGCGCCGCGCCGCCTCAACCTCTTCCACGCCGAGGGGCGCGCCGTGAACGCCGGCGGTGCCCTGTTTGTTGGGGGCGCCGAAGCCGATGGTGGTGCGGCAGGCGATCAGCGACGGCCGATCGTCTTTTTTCGCCGCTTCGAGGGCGGCGTCGATTTCCTCGGCGTCGTGACCGTTGATCGCCTGGGTATGCCAGCCGGAGGCGGCGAAGCGGGCGATCTGGTCATCGGAAACCGTGTCGCGGGTGCTGCCGTCGATGCAGATTTCATTGTCATCCCACAGCAGGATCATCTTGCCCAGCTTCAGATGGCCGGCCGTGGAAATCGCTTCGTGGCTGATGCCTTCCATCAGACAGCCGTCGCCGCAGATCACATAGGTATGATGGTCAATGACATCGCCCATGCGGGCATGGGACAGCCGTTCGGCCAGCGCAAAACCGACCGATGTCGCCAGACCCTGACCCAGGGGGCCGGTGGTCATTTCAACCCCGGGCAGATCATTATATTCCGGATGGCCGGCGCAGGGGGAATGCAACTGGCGGAAGTTTTTGATGTCTTCCAGGGTTGGCGCCTCATATCCGGTCAGATAGAGCAGGGAATAAAGCAGCATGGAGCCATGACCTGCCGACAGAATAAAGCGGTCCCGGTTGGGCCATTCCGGCCAGGCCGGGTCATATCTTAAATGCTTTGTAAACAGAACGGTCGCCACATCAGCCATACCCATCGGCATGCCCGGATGACCTGAATTCGCCGCCTGTACGGCGTCCATGGACAAGGCGCGGATTGCGTTGGCCATTTCACTATGGGAGGTCGTCATATTATTTTTTACCAAATAATTAAAGATTTAGGGATAAATAATACCCGCTTAACGGCGGCACAATGAACGTTTGCGGCCATTTCGTCAACCTGCTTGTAAGATTTTATTGGGAATCAAGGGCTTCTGAATTGTTTTTATATTTTTGGCTTCATTTATAAGGTTTTTTTTGCCAGAATGAGTCATATGATGAACAGCGGAACCGCTTATTGATTCTTTCTTTCAAGCCGGCTTTCAATCCGGGCAACAGGAAAAATGTCACCATGTCGAACGTCAAAAAAACGATGACTGTCGAAGAAGCCAATGCCGCCATTGAGGAAGCCCTGACCCGTCTTGAGCGGGCTGTCCTTGACCGAGGCCAGCGCCGCGGGGCCGGAAGCGGCGAGCAGGGCGTCTATATTGAACAGCTTGAAACGGAAAACCGGCAGATGGCCCGTGACATGGATGAAATGAAAAAGCACTGCATCGCCCTGAAAAAGGGCTATGAGGCGCTGGAGGAGAAATGCGCCCGGCTGGCGAACGCCAATGATTCGGCGGAACGGGAACTGGCGGCGACCCTGCGTGACCTTGACAAGCTGATCGCGCAAAAAAGCCTCCATTGAATTTATATTATAAATCGGAAAAGCCATGTCAGAAGTGATCGTCAAATTCAACCATCAGAATTATCACCTCGCCTGCAAGGACGGTGAAGGCGAACGGCTGAACCGGCTCGCCGAATATGTCGATGACAAGGCGGCGCAGATCGTCCGCAATATGGGCGCCGTCACCGACATCCGCCTTTTGCTGATGACGGCGATCCTGATCGCGGATGAACTGGATGAAGCCCGCAATGGCAAAATCCTGAAAAATGGCGGCGCGGCGGGCAAGGCCGATCATCTGCAGGACACCCTGATTCATACCATCAAGCGTCTCGAGGACATCACCCGCGAGGTCGAGGCCGAAGACTAATCCCTCTCTTTTCGCTTTATTATTTTGTCACTCTACTCGGCGGCGACCGCGCCTGTCGCCTGTTCCCGGCGCAGTTTATCGGTGATGGCGCGAAAGAAGGTCACCGCCTCATGCTTTGAGCCGATCTCATCAAGGAAATTGCGATCGGCGGAATTCTTGACGATGACGATATTTTCCGGCTGGTTAACATAGATGAACTGGCCATAGACGCCGACGGCGAGAAATTCGCCGGGACGGGCGTCGGGGGCCAGCCACCATTGGAAGCCATAGCCGAATTTGTCCGGCCCCGGCCGGTTATGGTCGGACGCCGGGCGGGTCGCCTGTCTGATCCAGGCGGCGGGCACCACCTGTTCGCCGTTCCAGTCGCCGTTATGAAGGTAAAGCCGGCCAAAGCGGGCGTAATCCCGGGTCCGGACATTGAGGCCGCCGAGGGCGAATTCGGCGCCGGCGGAATCGGTCAGCCATTTGGCGTCGGCCTCCATGCCGATTTTGGACCAGATGTGTTTTTCAACCTGCGCAATCAGGCTTTCGCCGCGGACCCGGCGGACAATCATGCTCAGGACATGGGTGTCCATGCTGACATAGTGAAATGCCCGACCCGAGGGCTTGTCCCGGGTCAGGGTGGCGGTGAATTCGTCCAGCGAGCCGCCGACCGCCAGAATCCGCCCCATGCGGTTGATGTCGGAATAAAAATCGGCGTAATCCTCGTCCCAGGTGACGCCCGACGACATTTGCAGCACGTCGCGCACCGGCACCCCCTCATAGCCGCTGCCCCGCATTTCCGGCAGATAGCGCTCCACCGGGGCGTCAATGTCGATCAGGCCGTCATGGACCGCAATGCCGAACAGGGTCGCGGTGAAGGATTTGGCCATCGACCAGGAAATGCGCAGATCATTCTCTCCGGTGCCGAGATAATATTTTTCAAAAGCGATCCGGTCATCCTTGAGCACCAGAAGCGCCGTCGTCGCCCGCCGGTCGAGATATTCATCGGTGTCTACGGGCCGTCCCCGATAGGTAAAGCCCCGGGGCAGGTCGGCGGGGGCATGGGCAAATTGATAGACCGGCCCGGACCGTTTGACCGGTTTCATCAGAAAGGCTTCGTCCATATGGGAAAAATTATGAACGATCCTGTCCTCGTCAAACAGGGTCATGGTGGCGTGCAGCCGTTCGGCCTGCTCATAATTGAAGGCGATAATGGCGCCAAAGACCAGGGCGACGAAAAATAATGTCGCGCCGGTTATTCTGAGAAACTTGTTCATGGTTTTTTCCGCGAAATTTTATCAACCTATCTGATAGAGATGTATGTCTTCTGTTCATAGCGGAAAAAAACGTTCCCGGCAATCCGTGCGCTTTAAATTACGTTGCAAACAAAACAGGAGCCGCCCGGGGGCGACTCCTGTTGTGATTCTGCCGCGCTTTTGATTCTGTTGGCGCGGGGGCCTTATTCGGGCCGGGTCCAGCGCAGCACCGGTTTGCGGGCCGCCAGGGTTTCGTCCAGCCTTTTGCGGGGCGCGAAATAGGGCGCGCCGCTGAACAGTTGCATGTTGCCGGCCTTGGCCTGCGCCACCAGATGGCGCATTGCGCCGATAAACTGATCCATCGACTGTTTGCTTTCACTTTCGGTCGGTTCGATCAGCATGGCGCCGTGGACCACCAGCGGGAAATACATGGTCATCGGGTGATAGCCCTCGTCGATCATGGCTTTGGCGAAGTCCAGGGTTTCGACGCCGGTGCCCTTGAGGAAACGATCGTCAAACAGCGCTTCATGCATGCAGGGGCCTTCAAAGCTCGCCGTCATGACGTCTTGCAGGCTGGCGAGGATATAGTTGGCGTTGAGCACACTGTCCTCGGACACTTGGCGCAGACCGTCCGCGCCGTGGGACATCACATAGGCCAGGGTGCGGACGAACATGCCCATCTGGCCGTGAAAGGCGGTCATCCGGCCAAAGCTGTCCCGGCTGTCGCCGTCCGCCTCGATATGTTCCTGAAGCGCGAAACCCTCGTCATCGTGAATAACATAAGGCAGCGGGGCAAAGGGGGCGAGCGCCGCGGAAAAGACCACGGGCCCCGCGCCGGGGCCGCCGCCGCCATGGGGGGTGGAGAAGGTCTTGTGCAGGTTGAAATGCATGGCGTCGACGCCGAGGTCGCCGGGGCGAACCTTGCCGACAATGGCGTTGAAATTGGCGCCGTCGCAATAAAAATAACCGCCGGCGGCATGCACCGCGTCGGCGATTTCAATGATGTCGCGCTCAAACAGGCCGCAGGTGTTGGGGTTGGTCAGCATAATTGCGGCCACGTCCGGCCCCAGTGCCTCTTTCAAGGCGGCGAGGTCGACGCGGCCGTCTACGGTGGCCGGGATCGCCTTTACGGTATAGCCGCACAGCGCGGCTGTGGCAGGGTTAGTGCCATGCGACGATTCCGGAGCAAGTACTATTGTACGCTTTTCCCCGCGTTTTTCAAGGGCGGCGCGGATCGCCATCATGCCGCAGAGCTCGCCATGGGCGCCCGCCTTGGGCGACATGGCGATGGCCGGCATGCCGGTCAGGGTTTTCAGCCAGTGGGCCAGGGTGTCGATCAGGTCGAGCGCCCCCTGAACGGTGGATACCGGCTGCAGCGGATGAATGTCGGCAAGACCGGGCAGGCGGGCGACTTTTTCATTGAGTCGCGGATTATGTTTCATCGTGCAGGAGCCGAGCGGATACATCCCGATGTCGATGGCGTAATTCTGCCGGCTCAATCGGGTGTAATGGCGCATGGCTTCCGGTTCGGACAATCCGGCGAGGCCGATTTCGTGGTCCCGGGTTATGCCGCCGAGACGATCTTCAAATGCGCCGATCTCCTCCAGGTCAACGCCGCTGCGCTCTCCGTCGCCGATCTCATAGATCAGCGGTTCATCCTGCTCCAGTCCCCGGCTGCCGGAAAAAGTCTCAAAATGGGTCGGCGCCAGTTCGGCGGCGGCCTTGATGTCGGTCTGACGTCCTTGCTTGTTCATCATTTCACCAGTTCCTTGAGTTCGCTGACCAGCTGGTCCATATCTTCATCGGTGGTGGTTTCGGTGACCGCCACCAGCAACTGGTTCTTCAATTCGATATTGTCCGGATAGAGCCGCGACAGCGGCACGCCGGCGATAATCTCCACATCAACCAGGTTTTCGACCGCTTCCGCCGCATCGACCGGAAGGGCGACGGTGAATTCATTGAAGAAGCTGTCGTTCAGAACCGCGACCCCCTCTATGGCCGACAGTCTGTCGGCGAGCTGCACCGCCTTGGCGTGATTGAGGCGCGCCAGATGGCGGAAGCCCTTTTCGCCGAGCAGGGTCATATGAATGGTGAAGGCGAGGGTGCAGAGCCCGGCGTTGGTGCAGATGTTGCTGGTCGCCTTTTCCCGGCGGATATGCTGTTCCCGGGTCGACAGGGTCAGCACATAGCCGCGCTTGCCGTTGGCGTCGACGGTTTCGCCGCAGACCCGGCCCGGCATGGTGCGGACGTATTTCTGCCGGGTGGCGAGCAATCCCACATAAGGGCCGCCAAAGGCAAGGCCGTTGCCGATGCTTTGGCCTTCGCCGACCACAATGTCCGCCCCCATGGAGCCGGGGGAGCGCACGGCGCCCAGGGACACAACTTCGGTGACAACCACAATCAGCAGGGCTTTTCTGGCGTGAAGCGCCTCGGCCAGGGCCGAGAAATCCTGAAGATTGCCGAAAAAGTCGGGATTCTGCACCACGACGCAACTGGTGTCATCGTCGATCTGATCGATCAGGGCGTCAACATCGCCCTGGCCGACCGGATTGGCGACCGCCACATCGTCGGTATATTTGGTCATCGTCCGCACCACATCAATATATTGCGGATGCAGGGTGCCGGACAGGATGGCCCTCTTTTTACGGGTGATGCGCCGGGCCATCAGCACCGCTTCGCCGCAGGCGGTCGAGCCGTCATACATCGACGCATTGGAGACGTCCATGCCGGTAATCTGGGCGATCTGGGTCTGAAACTCATAAAGCGCCTGGAGGGTGCCTTGGGAGATTTCCGGCTGATAGGGCGTATAGGCCGTGAGAAACTCGCCGCGCTGGATTAGATAATCGACGGAGCTTGGCACATAATGGCGATAAGCGCCGGCGCCGCAGAAGAAGGGTACTGATCCGGCCGGGATATTTTTCCCCGCTATGGCGCGGAAATCCCGATCGACCTGCATTTCCGACTGGTGGGCCGGCAGATCGAGGGGCTGTTTCAACAGGGCCTGTTCCGGGACATCCTTAAACAGGTCGTCGATATGATCGACGCCGATTTTCGCCAGCATGGCCTCGCGATCGGACTGGTTAAGCGGTAAATAACGCATGGTTTCACAACCTTTAATTTATACTGTGTTTGGCGTATTGCGGGCGAAATTATTCGAGGCCGGCGACAAAGGCTTTATAGGCCTCGGCGTCCATAAGCCCCTTCAATTCATCGCTATCGGAAATCTCGATCTTGAAGAACCAGCCGTCGCTTTCCGCGTGGGCGTTGACCAGGGCCGGCTCATCTTCGAGCGCCTCATTGACCGCGGTGACCTTGCCGCTGACGGGGGCATAGATTTCACTGGCGGCCTTGACGGATTCGACGACGGCGATTTCATCCCCCTTGGCGAAATCGTCGCCCACTTCCGGCACCTCGACAAAAACAATATCGCCAAGCGCATTCTGGGCGTAATCGGTAATGCCGACGGCGCCGTTGTTGCCTTCGACGGTAATCCACTCATGGTCTTCTGAATAATAAGTTGTCATTTGCTCACCTATCCTTTTGATTTTCTGTAGTAGCGTTGGGGGACAAACGGGGTTTTCGCCACGCGGGCGGGAAGCTGTTTGCCGCGAACGGAAAGAAAAATTTCCGTATCAATTGTCGAGAATTCCCTTGTCACGTAGCCCATGGCCACCGGCCCCCCGAATGTCGGCCCAAAGCCGCCGCTGGTGACGCGACCGATTTCATTGCCGTCACGGTCGAGAATGAGGGTTCCCTCCCGGGCGGGGGCGTGGCCCGTCGGCAGGATGCCGACGCGCTTGCGGGCATAATTTTTTGTTGCTATCTGCTCAAGAATGATTTTAGCGCCGGGAAAACCGCCTTCTTCGCGGCGGCGTTTGCCGATCGCCCACAGCAGGGCGCCTTCCACCGGGGTCGTCTGCGGCGTCAGGTCATGACCGTAAAGGCAAAGCCCGGCCTCAAGCCGCAGGCTGTCGCGGGCGCCAAGGCCGATGGCCTCAACCTCCGCTTCGGCGAGCAGGCGGCGGCAGATGGCCTCGGCCTTGGTCGCGGGCAGGGAAATTTCAAAGCCGTCCTCGCCGGTATAGCCCGAGCGGCTGAGATAGCAGGCCGCGCCGTCAATATCAAATTCGCCGTAGGTCATGAAATCCATGTCGCCGGCGTCGGGGGCGAAGCGGGCCATCACCTCGGCGGCCATGGGTCCCTGCAGGGCGACCAGCGCCCGGTCGGAAAGTTCGGTCAGGGTGAAACCCGCCGGCAGATGGGCCCGCAGATGGGCGACGTCCTGCGCCTTGCAGGCGGCGTTGACCACCAGAAACAGGTCATCGCGCCGTTTGGTGATCATCAGGTCATCGAGGATGCCGCCCTGTTCGTTGGTGAACATGGTGTAGCGGATATGATTCTCCTCAAGATCGACGATATTGCCGGGCACGAGCGATTCTATCCATTGGTCGACATTGTCGCCCTTGATGAGCACCTGTCCCATATGGGAAACGTCGAACAGGCCGGCGGCGGCGCGGGTGTGAAGATGTTCCTTCATGACGCCGAGCGGATATTGCACCGGCATGGCGTAGCCGGCGAAGGGCACCATTTTGCCGCCCAGTTCCTGATGCAGGTCATATAAAGGGGTTTTCAGGAGTTTGCTGTCTTCGGCACTCAATATATCTTCTCCAGAGTTAGCACTACAGCACGCAAACCCGTGCTATTGGTGCCCCCTCTGTCATGGATACCTGAGAGATTTGACTTTTCTGAGTGTTGCGCTATCGCCTGTCGGCTGCCTGAGCGCTTTTAAATTTGCGCTACCGCCTGTCGGCTGCCTGAGCGCTTTTAAATTTGCGCTACCGCCTGTCGGCTGCTTGAGCGCCCCTCATAAAGCTTACCCCGTCGGTGGGATTTATAAGTCAATCCGCTTTCCAGAGTGCCATATTGTCCTGCGGTCCTTTTGCCTGAGAGTTTCCGGGGCGGTTGCTCCTTCGGCGCTGGTCGGACCAGTCTCTCCCGCAGGGTCCATAAGCATGGCCGCCATAATAGTCTTAAAAGGAGGAGAGTCAATCTTCAACAACGGCAAGGGGACGATTTTTCCACCCGACAGGATATTGCAACGCCGGTCATATTTGGCGACCGGAAGGCCGGGGCGAATCTGGCCGCCTTTAAGTCATTGATCGCAGGTGAAATATCTGCGATAAACAGGAGATCCATGGCATATTTGTGCCGAATCGACCGTTAACCAGCGAAAGTTTCTATATATGAGCATTCTTAAAGTGATTTTTTCATCTCTCTGGCAGGCGCTTGCAATATTCTGGCGGGCGTTCCGCAAGTTTCAGTCTGCCGTGGGAACGCTATTGTTCATGCTGTTGATGGTGTTCCTGGTTGTCGCCCTGTTGCAGAGCAAGAAAATCATCGTGCCGGACCAGGGCGCGCTTGTAGTGTCGTTGGAAGGCGTGATCCAGGAGCAGAAGATTTATAATGAATCGCCGTTGCAGGCCCTGTCGGCCGGCAGCCGCAAGCGCCAGACCATCTTGCGCGACGTCATCAGGTCGATTGATCTGGCCCGGCAGGACGACCGGATCAGCCTGCTGATCGTCAACACCAATGGCCTGCTGGGGGCGATGCCGTCGAAACTGCATTATATCGGCGTGGCGATCAGTCGCTTCCGGGAAAGCGGCAAGAAGGTCGTGACCTACGGCAATAATTTCACCCAGGCGGGCTATCTGATTGCCTCCTACGCCGATGAAATATATCTGCATCCCCACGGCGGCGTGCTGTTATACGGCTATGGCTCCTATCAGAATTATTACAAAGGGTTTCTCGACAAGATCAAGGCCGAGGTCCAGCTCTTCCGGGTCGGCAAATACAAGTCGGCCATGGAGCCGTTTATCCGCAGCGATATGTCACCGGCGGCCAGGCAGGCCAGCCGGATGCTGCTCGGCGACCTTTGGGGCGAATATATGGATGCAGTCGCCATCAGCCGCGCCCTCGACAAGGGTGACATTACGGCGAAATTTGACAGCGTCGACGGTGATTTGGCCGGGGTGGGCGGTGACCTGGCGGAACTGGCGATGCGCTACAAGCTTGTCGATGGCCTGAAAACCCGTGAAGAATGGCGTCAGTATCTCGGCGAACTGCTGAAGGCCAAAAGCGATGACCTGAAAGACAAGACCATCGGCTATCAGGCCTATCTCGCGGCCGACGCCCTGAAGGTATCGCCGTCGCATGACATGATCGCGGTGGTCTACGCCAATGGCGTGATCATGGACGGCGAGCATCCCCAGGGCATCGCCGGCGGCGATACGGTTTCCCGTCACCTGCGGGAGGCCCGGCTGAATGACAAGGTCAAGGCGGTGATTTTGCGGGTCAACAGCCCGGGCGGCAGCGCCTTCGCCTCCGAACTGATCCGTCAGGAAGTGTTGCAGCTTAAAGCCGCCGGCAAGCCGGTCATCGTCTCCATGGGATCGCTGGCCGCCTCGGGCGGCTACTGGATTTCGGCCAATGCCGATGAAATCTGGGCGGCGCCGACCACCATCACCGGCTCGATCGGCATTTTCGGGGCGATTCCGAATTTTGAAGGCACGCTGGCCGAAATCGGCATCAATACGGACGGGGTCGGCACAACGCCGCTGTCGGTTGCCGGGGTAACCAAGCCGCTGCCGGAAAAGGTCAAAGCCATCATCCAGAGCAGCATTGAAAACGGCTATGACCGTTTCCTGAAACTCGTCTCCGAAGGACGAAACATGACCGTCGAGCAGGTGCATGAAATCGCCCAGGGCCGGGTCTGGAGCGGCACTAAGGCGCTGGAGCTGGGTCTGGTCGACAAGCTCGGCAGCTTTGACGATACGGTGCGGTCGGCCGCCAAAATGGCCGGGCTTGACAAATATAAGCTGGCCTTCTGGGAGGATCCTATCCCGTGGGACGTCAAATTGATTGCCGACCTTATGGAGCGCCATGCGGGCCTTGGCAATATGCTGCAGAGCCGGACCATGAGCCCCCAGGAAATTCTGGCGGCGCAGATTATGGCGCGGCTGTCGATTTTTGGCCAGTTGAATGATCCCAACAACGCCTACGTCCTGTGCCTGGGCTGTCTTGGGGATTTTGGCCAGGGCAACTGACGTGGCCGATTTGAACGGAACAGGAGAAGCACCGCGATTTTTTTTGCGGTGCTTTTTTTGTCGCCAAGGGCCTGTTCAAGACGGTAAATTCTGTGTATAACGCGCACATGAGCAAGCAGAGCATGAATCTATATATCGCCAATCCCCGGGGCTTCTGCGCCGGGGTGGACCGGGCGATTCAGATCGTTGAAATGGCGCTGGAGAAATTCGGCGCGCCGGTTTATGTCCGCCATGAAATCGTCCATAATAAATTCGTCGTCGAGGGGCTGCGGCGGCGGGGCGCGATCTTTGTCGATGAACTGGATGAGGTGCCCGACGATCTGCCGGTGGTCTTTTCCGCCCACGGGGTGCCGAAATCGGTGCCGGCGGAGGCCGAACGGCGCAACATGCTCTATGTCGACGCCACCTGCCCCCTGGTGAGCAAGGTTCACCGCGAGGCGGAGCGCCACGAAAAAACCGGCAGCGAAATCATCATGATCGGCCATGCGGGGCATGCGGAAGTGGTCGGCACCATGGGCCAGGTCGAGAAGGGGCGCATCAAGCTGGTGGAGCGGCCGGAGGATATTGACCGGCTCGAACTGGACAATCCGGACAATGTCGCCTATATCACCCAGACGACGCTTTCCCTCGATGACACCGCGGATATTATCGCCGGCCTGAAAAAGAAATTTCCCGCCATTCAGGACCCGAAGAAAGAAGACATCTGCTATGCCACCACCAACCGCCAGGGGGCGGTCAAGGCCCTGGCGGAACGGGCCGAGGTCGTGCTGATCATCGGCGCGCCCAACAGTTCCAATTCCAGACGACTGGTCGAGGTTGCGGCGCGGCAGGGTTGCCAATCGATGCTGATCCAGCGGGCGAAGGATATTGACTGGGACTGGCTTGACGGGGTGCGGCATGTCGGCATTTCGGCCGGGGCCTCGGCGCCGGAGGTGCTGGTCGAGGAAGTGATCGCGGCTTTCCGGCAAAAATATGATGTTCAATTGGAAACGGTGCGGACTGTCGAGGAAAACGTGCAGTTCAAGTTGCCGGCGATTTTGCTGAAAGAGTCGTGATCTATGGCGGTTTATACCCATGTCAGCGCGGAGGAAGTCTCCGAATTCCTCGAAAGCTATGACGAAGGGGAGGTTATTTCCTTCAAGGGCATTGCCGAGGGGGTTGAAAATTCCAACTATATCCTGCAAACCACCCGGGCGTCCTATATCCTGACCCTGTATGAGAAGCGGGTTAACCCGGATGATCTGCCGTTTTTCCTCGGCCTGATGGATCATCTTGTCCATAAGGGGATCAATTGCGCGACGCCGGTGCGCGACAAGCGGGGCAATATCCTGAAAACCCTTTGCGGCCGGCCGGCGGCGCTGATCAGTTTCCTGCAGGGCATGTCGATCAACCGGCCGGGGCCGGACCACTGTCATCAGCTGGGCCGGGAAATGGCGCGGATGCATCAGGCGGCGGCGGATTTCAACCTCACGCGGAAAAACGCCCTGTCCGTCGACGGCTGGCGGGAGCTTGTCGCGGCCTGCGCCCCCCGGGCCGATGAGGTGGCGGCGGGGCTCGCGGACCTGATCCGCGATGAGATGGCCTTTCTGGAAGCGCACTGGCCCCGGGACCTGCCCGAAGGGATCATTCACGCGGACCTGTTCCCGGACAATGTCTTTTTCATGGGCGGCGAGCTGTCCGGGCTGATTGATTATTATTTCGCCTGCCATGACATCCTGGCCTATGATGTGGCGATCTGCCTCAACGCCTGGTGTTTTGAGGGTGACGGCGCCTTTAATATCACCAAGGCGAGCCGCCTGCTCAGGGGGTATGCCAGGGCGCGGCCCCTGTCGGGGCGGGAAATGGCCGCCCTGTCGATCCTCTGCCGGGGCGCGGCCTTCCGCTTCCTGCTGTCAAGACTCTATGACTGGCTGAACCGGGTGGAGGGCGCGCTGGTCCAGGTCAAGGATCCGGCGGAATATGTCAGCCGGCTGAATTTTCACCGGGCGGTGACCAGCCCGTCTGAATATGGACTGGATATATGAAGGACGTGATTGTTTATACGGACGGGGCCTGTTCCGGCAACCCGGGGCCGGGCGGCTGGGGCGTGTTGCTGATTTCCGGAAAACATCGCAAGGAGCTTATGGGCGGCCTGGCGGAAACAACCAATAACCAGATGGAGCTCGCCGCCGCCATTGAAGGGCTTACCGCGTTGAAAAACCCCAGCCATGTCACGCTCTATACCGACAGCACCTATGTCAAGGACGGCATCACCAAATGGATTCATAACTGGAAAAAAAACGGCTGGCGGACGGCCGGGAAAAAACCGGTCAAGAATGCGGAATTATGGCAGGCCCTCGATGAGGCGGTCGCGCGCCATGACATCACCTGGAAATGGGTCAAGGGGCATAACGGCGATCCGGGCAATGAAAAGGCCGATGAACTGGCGCGTCAGGGCATGGCCGCCTATCAATAACGCCCGGCGGGAACAGCAGGAATACCGGGAAAACAAGGAAGGACAGCATATGTCACGGGATGATTTGTTCAAGGCGATCGATATTGCCGATGAGGCGCGGCTGCGGGAGCTTCTGGCCGGCGACAGCTCGCTCGCTTCGAGCCGCAGCGCGGACGGGGTTTCGGCGATCCTTTTCACCCTCTATCTGGCCAAATTCAATCTGACCAAGGCGTTGCTCGAGCATAATCCCGACCTGGACCAGTTCGACCTTACGGCGCTCAACATGCATGAGGAACTGGCGGCCTGGCTGGAAGGCGCGGGGCGGGACATCGACCGAAGGACCGGGGACGGTTTTTCCGCCCTGCATCTCGCCTGTTTCTTCGGCGCGCTGGAGTGCGCCGGGCTGCTGGTGGAAAAAGGCGCCAACGTCAATATTCACGCTGATAATCCGTCCGATCTGAGACCGCTGCACAGCGCCTGCGCCGCCGGCCACGGGGCGATCGTCGGCCTGCTGCTGAAGGCCGGGGCGAAGGTCAATGTGATCCAGGCCGGCGGTTACACCCCGCTGATGGCCGCCGCCAGCCTGGGCAATGCGCCGGTGGTCGATATGCTGCTGGAGTATGGCGCCGATATTTCGGTGACCTCCGATGACGGCCGGACGGCGGCCGATTTCGCCCGCGCCGCCGGGCTCGAAGCTCTTGTCGCCAAACTTCAGTAGATCAAAAGCGCCGCCGGATCAGGCGCTATCCCCCGGCAAAGTGAAGATACCATCCCGGGTCATATCACCCTCACAAATGATCCGGCCGTCGCCCGCCATATGAATCAGGTGGGAGAGGACGGAACTGGCCGCCGCCGGATGCAGAAAGCTCGGGATGTCGCTATAGATCACATTGACCATCTGACGGATGCCGTGGGCGCCGCCGGCGATCGCCGCGATGATCTGCCGTTCCCGCGCGTGGCGGTGGGCGATCAGGCCCCGCACGTAAGGATGGGGATTTTCAATCGGCGCGCCGTGGGTCGGATAATATATTGCGTCATCCCGCGCCAGAATCTTGTCCAGGCTCGCCAGATAATCCTTCATGTCGCCGTCGGGCTGCGAGACGACAGAGGTCGACCAGCCCATGACATGGTCGCCGGTGAACAGGGCCTTTTCCTCGCGCAGGCCAAAACACAGATGGTTGGACAAGTGGCCCGGCGTGTGAACCACATCCAGCGTCCAGCCGTCGCCGCGGATCACATCACCGTCCCGCAGCAGATGGTCGGGGCGGAAATCCCGGTCGCGGCCTTCTTCGGCGTGATTGTCGACCTCGGCCTGCCCCGCCACGTCATAGGCGTAAATATCGGCGCCGGTCACCAGTTTCAGCGGATGGGCCGCCGGCGAATGATCCACATGATTGTGCGTGACCAGAATATGGCTGACCTCGCGGCCTTGCAGGTAATCTTCCAGACGGTGAATATGGGAGGCGATCGCCGGTCCGGGATCAATGATCGCCACCGTGTCGCAGCCGATGATATAGCTGCCGGTGCCGTGAAAGGTGAAGGGCGACGGATTATGGGCGACGAGTCGATGGATCAGCGGGCTGACCGGCAGAACCTTGTCATAATTCGGCGAAAAATTTTTATTGAATTCAAGCATATTTCTTTAATTCTGTTCTTAAATTTATAAATTTTATCTTGTTTGTTTTGCCTAAGCGTGATTTAGAGAAATTATTTCTCTGCTTTGCGATATAATGACTATATATCGAGTATAACAGGTAAAACAGAGGCGCGCCATGTCACTTTCAGATCAAAAAAAACCGGGATCAGGTCACGCAAAAGCGGGTTTCGCCACCCGGGCCATTCATGCCGGCGGCGAGCAAAAGGACCCGCACGGTTCGCTGACCGCGCCGATCTATATGACATCAACCTTCGAGTTCGAGACGGCCGAGCAGGGCGGCGCGCGCTTCGCCGGCGAAGAGGGCGGTTATATCTATACCCGGCTCGGCAACCCGACCCTGACCGAGCTGGAACTGAAACTGGCCGACCTTGAAGGGGCCGAGGCCTGCCTGACGGCGGCCTCCGGCATGGGCGCGATCACATCCGTTTTCTGGTCCTTCATTGCGCCGGGGGACGAAATTCTGGTTGATGAGACGCTTTACGGCTGCACGTTCGCCTATTTTCGTCACGGGCTGGAGAAATTCGGCATCACCGTGCGCCATGTGGATATGCGCAATCCGGAAAATCTGGCGCAGGCGATTTCCGCCAGGACCAAAATCGTCTATTTTGAAACGCCGGCCAATCCCAACATGCGGATTGTCGACATCAAGACCATTTCGGAAATCACCCACAGCGTCGACGCCCGGGTCGTGGTCGACAACACCTATTGCACGCCCTATCTGCAAAATCCGATCGCGCTCGGCGCCGATATTGTGGTCCACAGCGCGACCAAATACCTTGGCGGGCATGGCGATTTGATGGCCGGCGTGATCCTGTCGAGCGCCGAGGATATGGAGCAGATTCGCTATGTCGGCCTGAAGGATATGACCGGCGCCGTGCTGTCGCCGATGAACGCCTTCCTGATTTCCCGGGGGCTGAAGACCCTGGAGCTGCGCATGGAGCGCCATTGCGACAATGCGGAAAAAGTCGCGGCGTTGCTGGAGGCGAGCCCCAAGGTGGAGAAGGTTTATTTTCCCGGGCTTAGGTCCTTCGCGCAGCATGAACTCGCCCGGGCGCAGATGCGGCGTTTCGGCGGCATGATCGCCTTTGAGCTCAACGGCGGCCATGATGCGGGGCTGAAATTCCTCAATTCGCTCGACCTGTGCAAGATCGCGGTCAGCCTGGGCGATGCGGAAACCCTGATCGAGCATCCGGCGTCGATGACCCATTCGCCTTACGAGCCGGAGGAGCGGGCCAGATTCGGCATCACCGAAGGGCTGGTGCGGATTTCCGCCGGGCTTGAGAATGCGGCGGATATATTGGCCGATCTGGAGCAGGCCCTGGACCGGGTGTGACGGCCGCGCCGCGATAGCCCCAAATTAACGCGATATGCGCCAAATAAAAAGGCAGGTCCGAAAGCCCGCCTTTTCATTGTAAATATTTCATTGTAAATATCGGATTGATTTTAGCCGGCGGCTGAAAAAGCCTAGCTTTTGTCGTGACTTCGTTATTCCAGCGAAGGCTGAAATCCATATCAATATCTGACCCTAACCTTTGATATCAAAGCTTTATAAAAACATCGGTCTGGCTCTTGAACTGAATTCAGGATGACGATCAAGAAGCCCGGCAACGCCCAAAAAAGCGTTTTTCAGCCGCCGGCTAGTCCTGCTCAGGCTCCGCACCGCCCTGTTCGAGGGCGGCGGTTTGCATGGCTTTTTGCAGTTTTTCGAAGGCCCGGACCTCGATCTGGCGCACCCGTTCGCGGCTGATGTCATATTGCTTGCTCAATTCCTCGAGGGTCGACGGCGTGTCCTTGAGGCGCCGTTCGGTCAGGATATGCTGCTCCCGCTTATTGAGGTCCTGCATGGCGTCGGCCATCAGCGACCGGCGATAGGTCAGTTCCTCGTCATTGGCGTAGGCGGTTTCCTGATCGACCGCATCCTCGTCTTCAAGCCAGTCCATCCATTCGCCGTCGGCATCGGCGCGCATCGGCGCGTTCAGGGAATGGTCCATTCCGGCCATGCGCCGGTTCATCTGCACCACGTCATTTTCGCTGACATCAAGCCGGGTGGCGATTTCGGTGACCTGATCCGGATGCAGGTCGCCTTCTTCGATGGCCTGAATCTGGCCCTTGATCCGCCGCAGGTTGAAAAAGAGCTTTTTCTGGGCGGCGGTGGTGCCGATTTTAACCAGCGACCATGAGCGCAGGATATATTCCTGGATGGAGGCCTTGATCCACCACATGGCGTAGGTGGCGAGGCGGAAGCCCCGATCGGGGTCAAAGCGTTTCACGGCCTGCATCATGCCGACATTGCCCTCGGAAATCAGTTCGCCGACCGGCAGGCCATAGCCGCGATAGCCCATGGCGATCTTGGCCACCAGGCGCAGATGGGAGGTGACCAGTTTATGGGCCGCCTCGCTGTCGCCATGTTCGGTCCAGGCTTTGGCCAGCATGAATTCCTCTTCCGGTTTCAGCATGGGAAATTTGCGGATTTCCTGCAGATAGCGGGTCAGACTGCCGTCCGGGGTAATTGCGGGGGTTAATTCCTTGGCCATATACTCTCTCCACCTATTCGATGAACGCATACTCGATTAAGTATACCATATTCACCGTTATTTTGCACCTTCGGGCTCCTGAAGACTTCGCCCGGCAGCATTTGAAATATTTAACCGCACTCCAAGGCCGAAATAAGGCGTTTCATGTCATTTGGTAATTGTGCCTCAAATTTCAAGTCCGCGCCAGTGGTCGGGTGAACAAATCCGATCACATAGGCGTGAAGGGCCTGTCGCTTAAAACTGTTGATCGCCTCCTGCGCCGGAATAGAAAAATTCCGTGACTGGGCCGGGCCGCTTTTGCCGTAAAAAGGATCGCCGACCAGCGGATAGCCGATATGGGCCATATGAACCCGGACCTGATGGGTGCGGCCGGTCTCGAGACGGCATTCCACCAGGCTCAGGCTCGGCGGCAGGCGTTTGATGGCGGCGCCTTTCTCAAAGGTTTGCCGCCTGGGTTCCAGCCGGCGCAGGACCTTGTAATGGGTGATGGCGGCGCGGCCCCTTTGGCTTTCGGCAGGCGCGACGGCCATTTTCAGGCGATTGCGCGGATCGCGGCCGATCTTTTCATCAATGACGCCGGCGGCGGGGTTGGGCACGCCCCAGACCACGGCCTGATAGGCCCGCTCCAGGCTGTGTCGGGCGAATTGCTTGGCCAGTTTCTGATGGGCGCGATCGGTCTTGGCCGCCACCATCAGGCCGCTGGTGTCCTTGTCGATGCGGTGGACGATGCCCGGCCGCTTGACGCCGTTGATGCCCGACAGGCTGTCGCCGCAATGATATATCAGGGCGTTGACCAGGGTGCCGTCCGGGTTGCCGGGGGCCGGGTGAACCACCATGCCGGCCGGTTTGTTGATGACGATCACCTGGTCGTCTTCATAGACCACATCGAGGGGAATATCCTGTCCGACGGGGTCGGGCTCCGCCGTTTGGGGCAGGCTGAAAAATATCTGATCTCCGCATTTGACCCGGTATGACGGGTCGTCTATTGTCACCGGTGTTATTTGGGGCGATCGGGAAGCGGGACGGCCAAGGCTGACCTCGCCGCCGGTGATCAGCTGCTTGAGCCGGGACCGGCTGAGGTCGCGCACCGATTGGGCGAGAAACTTGTCAAGGCGCAGGCCTTCGGCTTCATCGGTCACGATAAGATCGATGTCGGCGTCATTTATAGTGGAATTTTGAACAGTCATGACAGAAGAAGTGCCAAAAAATTACGGATTTCTCAAGTTTATTGTGATTTTTATGGGCGTGTTGATCGTTTTGGGCCTCGCGGTCGTGGTCTGGAAAGTGATCGATCTGGCGAAACAGAAGGCCGCGCGGGAGAAAAGCGAGGCCGCCCGGCAGGAACAGATGACCCCGCCGCAACCGGCAGGCCGGCAGTTCGACAAGCCCTTTGATTTCGATCTGGCTTTGGAGTCGGACGAGCGGATCCTCGAAACAACAGCGAATCCGGCGGGCCTGTGGCTCCGCATCGGCCGGGGCGGGAGGACCGAACGCATGATCCTTGTCGATTTTTCCGGCAAGGTGATCGGCAGGATTCAGGTGAAACATAATGATGCAACTCATCCTGTCCGATAAGCTGATGGCGCAGATCTGTCGCCATATTGTGACGGATTATCCCCGGGAAGCCTGCGGTCTTCTGATCGGCCTGCGCGGCGGCGGCGGAGACGGACAGGTAACCCGGGTCATCCCTTCGCCCAATATGGCGGAACATCCGGACAATTCCTTTGAAATCAGCCCGGAGCTGATCCTGCGCTGCCACAAGCAATTGCGCGGCGGCAATGAAACTATTCTCGGTCATTATCACAGCCATCCGGATGGCCTGGCGCAACCCTCGGCCCGGGATCGGCGGCAAAATCATGACCCCGGGATGGTTTGGGTGATCGCCCGGGTTGCGCACGGGCAGGTCGGCGGCCTCAAGGCCTTCTGCGCAGAAAAGGCCGGCGCAGACTTTGTTGAGACGCCAATCGTTTATTTTTAGGGTTTTTCTGCCGGCAGATATATCAGAGGTCAGGATCTATGGATATTACACTCGCAAAAACCTTTCTCGCCATTATTGACGCGGGCAATTTCAGGGAAGCGTCCGCGCGGCTGCATGTCACCCAGTCAACAATCAGCGCCCGGGTGAAGTCCCTGGAGGATCAGTTGGGCAAGCCGCTTTTTGTCCGCAACAAGTCCGGCGCCACCCTGACCCAGGCCGGCCGGAATTTTCAGGAATACGCCATAAGTTTTATCCAGCTCTGGGAGCGGGCCCTGCATAAGCTGTCCAGCGAAGACGCCTATCAGGATTATATCTCAATCGGCGCCCGGCCGGCATTGTGGGAACCGATCGTCATGAAATGGCTGCCGTGGGCGAAGTCAAATTTTCCCCATATCGCCTTTCGGATTGAATTCGGGGTTGCGGCGGACCTGATCCGCAAACTCGAAGACGGCATCATTGATATCGCCGTCATGTTATCCGCGCCGAGCATGCCGGGGATTATCGTGGAACAGCTCTATCTGGAGAAATTTTTGCTGGTGACAAAGGCGGACGGTTCGGTGGCGCCGGATGATTTTAGCGAATTCATAGAAAAAAATTATATCGAGGTTGACTGGGGAAAGGAATTCAGAGAGACCAAAAGCCATTATTTCCCGGCGTCCTTTGTGCCGCAATTATCGGTCAATGTCGGCATGTATGGGGTGCAGTATATTCTTGAGCACGGGGGCTATGGCTATTTTCCGCAATCGATGATCGCGCAATATATAGACTCAGGCGAGCTTGTGATTATTGACAAGGCGCCCCTGTTGTCGCAACCGGTTTATCTGGCCCATGGTCATAACGAGCATAACAAGTCTGTTGAACCGCTGTTGTCCGGTTTTAGAAATGTCGCCCGGGATTTATCGGACTTTTGAGGCTAAAATGCTTTTCAGGACAGATAAATGCAAAAATATCGATATTAAAATCAAATAAATTTCGCTATACAATTATTATTTCGGGGTCTATCTTGTCGTGCCTTAACCAAAGCAGGTGCAAAAATGAAACTGTTCGACCTATCAATGATATTGGATGAAGATCTCAGGTTTTCATTGAGAGAAATTGAAAAAGCGATCTTTTTTATTGTGCTGGCGGCATTTGCCGTCGCCCTCCTGGCCGTGGCGACATTCGAGGGGGAATATCTGTCCGGTTATGGTCTGGAAAGGCTGCTTGAATTTTCAGGCGTCCTCGAAAAAGGCTGGATGGCCGGCCACGGCGCCCTGTTCCTCCATGGGATTCAGGGGTTTTTCATCGTCACATTTTTCATTGAAATCATCTTCATTGCTTCCCGCTATATGCGCGGCTGGAAATTGTGACGATGCACGCCGGTTATGGTGAGGCGGCTCGCCGCCTTGAAATAGCCAGACGGATGCCGGAAAAAAACGATTTCGGCATTGTTTTTCTGGTGATTGGCCTGTTCCTTGTTTTTCTCGGCCTCGGCATGTTTATCCCGGCCGCCGTCGATGCGGCGATTGACAATCCGGACTGGCAGGTGTTTGTCGTCTGCGCCTGCTTCGTGACCTTCATCGGCGGTCTTTTGTTTCTGTTGAACAGGGGGGATTATAGTGAGATTTCCATTCGTCAGGGGTTTTTAATCACGCTATCGACCTGGGTCGCCATTCCCTTGTTTGGGGCGTTGCCCTTTGTCTATTCCGATCTGGATTTAAGCTATACGGATGCTTTTTTCGAGGCCATGTCGGGGGTTACGACGACCGGATCAACGGTGATTACCGGCCTGGACGGGTTGCCGCCAGGCATTTTGTTGTGGCGCAGCCTGCTGCAATGGATTGGCGGGGGTGGAATCATCGTCATGGGGGTTGCGATCTTGCCCATGCTGAAGGTGGGGGGGATGCAGTTGTTCAAAATTGCAGCCTTTGACGTCAGTGAAAATTTCATTCCGCGGTCGGTTAAGCTCGCGCTGTCTCTTTCATTCCTTTATATTGGGCTGACGATGATCTGCGCCTTGATGCTCTGGCTGGCGGGGATGACCGCCTTTGAGGCCGCCTGCCACGCCTTTACCACCCTGTCCACCGGGGGATACTCCACCTCAGACGGCTCGATCGGGCATTTTGACAGCGCCGTGATCGATTATGTTTTATCCTTCTTCATGCTGCTTGGCAGTTTGCCCTTTATCCTGTATTTGAAGGTCCTGAAGGGCCAGCCCATGGGATTACTGAGAGATTCTCAGGTGCGCTGGTATCTTTTGATGTTGGGGGTCGTCATCGGCGCACTCACCCTGTGGTTATGGACCGGGGGGCGTTTTGAATTTGATGATGCGCTGAGATATACGACCTTCAATGTGATTTCTGTTATCACAACCACCGGTTTTGCTACAATGGATTACACATCATGGGGGATGCTGTCAGTTGCGGTGTTTTTCTTTATCATGTTCATCGGCGGATGCACCGGGTCGACATCCGGCGGGATAAAAATCTTCCGCTTTCAGATTATGTTTGGTGTTCTTAAATCGCAGATAAAAAGGCTGCTCTGGCCGAACGGGGTATCTGTCGTCAGATATAATGGCCGCACGATCAATCACAGCGCTGTCGAGTCGGTCTTTATTTTCGTCTTTCTGTATCTCGCCGGCGTGATGCTGCTGGCGCTTGCGCTGACGCTTACCGGGCTTGATTTCGTCACGGCCCTGTCCGGGGCGGGCACCGCCATGTCAAATGTCGGGCCCGGGGTCGGGATACTGATCGGTCCCGCCGGGAATTTTCGTGACCTGCCGGATATGGCGATATGGCTTTTGAGCTTTGGCATGCTGCTCGGGCGGCTGGAGTTGTTCGCCGTGCTGGTGCTGTTCTCGCCGCAGTTCTGGCGATCCTGAAAGCGGAGGGTTAACCCTCGCCTTCCGTCTCCGCCGCGCCGTCCACCGGCAGGGATAGCTTGACCAGTCCCTTCATCTTGTTGGGGTCGATGGCGACGCCGCGCCGCAGGATGCTGATCCGGCCCTGACGGGCGAGATGCTTCGCCTGCTGTTTGACCGCCAGCAGATATTTGCGCCAGGCGTCCCTGGGGCTGTTTTCTTTGGCCCGGTCGTCGGCGATCTCGATGGCGATATCCCGGGGGCTGACCGGAAGGCCGCGTTCAACCGCTCGCATGATATAGAGGATGACGGGATCTTCCTGTTTTTCAGGATCAATATCTGTAGTTTCGCTATTTTGTGTCATAGGGGGCAATTAACATGAAAATGTCACGGGAGCCAGATAAAAACTTTAAATATCGCCCCGAACGCCTATATATGGACGAATGAACCGGTCCTGCGGTTAAATCCTGACCGGTAAATATGAGTGGATTCAGGGCGGGAACGACCAATTTCGGGATAGGCGATGCCAATATTATATGTTGTTTGGGGGATTCTGATCGGGGTGCTGGTGGCGGCGCCTCTCGGCCCGGTGAATCTGATCTGTATCCGTCGCACCCTGGCTTATAGCAAGCGCAATGGCTTTACCGTCGGCATGGGGGCCGCCTGCGCCGATACGATCTTCGCCGCGATTGCCGCATTTGGCCTGTCGTCGGTCCTGGGACTGGTCAACCGGGTCAATGGCTGGTTCGAGATTGTCGGCGGCGTGATCCTGATTCTGGTCAGCATCAATCTGTGGTTCAAGCATCCTCACCTGAGCGACGCCCGGGACACGGTGCGCGACCGGGTGAAGGGGGCGATCGGCGCCTTTATGCTGACCCTGATGAATCCGATGACCATCCTGGGTTTTGTCGCTCTGTTTGTGGCGACCGGACTCGGCAAGATGGGTCAGAATCCGCTGCATGGGGCGCTGCTCGTTGTCGGAGTTTTTCTCGGCTCAAGCCTCTGGTGGTTCACCATCACCCGGTCCGCCGGCTATATGAAGACCCGCCTGTCCGATGATCACCTGCTGAAAATCAACCGGGTGTCGGCGGCGATTGTCGCGCTCTGCGGAATCTGGGCGCTGGGCAAAAATTTATTCTAGCTCAAAATGGGCGCGGCCGCTGGCGATAAAGAAGCCGTTGCGGAAATCAGGCTTGTTATAGCGAAAGGGGCTGCCGTCCGGATGGACGACGCGGCCGCCTGCCGCCTGCAATACGGCCTGTCCGGCGGCGGTGTCCCATTCCATGGTCGGGCCGAAGCGGGGATAAATGTCGGCTTCGCCCGCCGCCACCAGACAGAATTTCAGCGAACTGCCGGTGGAGACAATATCCCTGATGCCGTGCTTTTCGAGAAAGGCGTTCGTCTGTTCATCCCGATGGGATTTGCTGGCGACGGCGACCACGCCGCTGTCTGGCGCGTCGCGGACCGAGATCGCGGCCTCCGCGCCGATATATTTGCCGTCCCGGACATCCATCTGAACGGCGCAGTCGGGGGTTTTGGCGACAAACATCCGCTTCAGCGCCGGGGCGTAGACAATACCGAACGTTGGCACGCCCCGTTCAATCAGGGCGATATTGACGGTAAAATCCCTGCCCTTCTTGATGAATTCCTTGGTCCCGTCGAGGGGGTCGACCAGCCAGAAGGTATCGGCCACTTCGGGAATTTCACCGGCATTGGCCTGTTCCTCCGCGATGATCGGAATCTCCGGGGTAATTTTATGCAGGTCCCGCAGAATAATTTTTTCCGCCGCCTCGTCGGCCTCGGTCACCGGGGATTTATCCTGCTTGTAGCTGACGCCAAAGTCGCGAATATAAATATCCATGATTTTCCGCCCGGCTTCCAATGCCGTTTCATAAAGGCTGTCTGAAAGATGCTGGTAATTGATCGGGCGGATTGTCATGGGAAATTCCTGTTGAACTGATCGAGTAATTATTGTTTTTGTCCGGCCTGTATTATATGGTCAAACGGTAAATTGTCATGCTTAAATGACAATATTGATCATCTTGTTCGCCTAATTATTTGCCTAATTATTTGAAAGACCTGAATTTATGAATGATATTGAGTTCTCAGCGCTTCTTTGCTCCCGCCTTTGCCATGATCTGATCAGTCCTGTGGGCGCGATTGCGAACGGGATCGAAATATTGAATGACGAAGATGACGAGATGATGCGCCAGGAAGTGATGAAGCTGCTGGAGCATAGCGCGGTGGTGACCTCGAACCGGCTTAAATTTTTCCGCCTGTCCTTTGGCGCGGCGGGCGGATTTGGCGAAAGGGTGCCGTTGAGCGAGGCGAAGAATGCCGCGGAAAGCCTTTATGCCTCGAGCAATATCGACCTGTCATGGAAATCCGATTGCGGGGAAATGAACAAGGACGCGCTGAAGCTGACGCTGAATCTGGTGTTGCTGGCGGGGGAGAGCCTGGTCCGCGGCGGGAAAATGCTGGTTGAAATCCGCGATCAGTCGCCCAAGGTCAGCGTCAGGGTGACCGTTCAGGGCGACCGGGTGATCCTGCAGGATTCGGTGCTCAAGGGGCTTCTGGGGGAACTGGCGGAGGATCAGATCGAAGCCAAGTCCGCGCCGGCGTTTCTGGTGGCGACTGTCGCCCGCAAGCTTGACGCCGCAATCGAATATTCTGCGCATAATGACCAGAGCTTTTCCCTGCAACTGATATATCAGGAAACGGAAAAGCAGGAAGAGAATTCCGCGCTGTCTGCAGAGGACTGAAAAAACATTTCTTTTTTCATATTAATTCAGAATCATTTTACAGCTTTTTAACTTATTTACCCGATCTTAGGAAAGAGTGAGGAAATATAACTCTTCTTGTCGAGTAGAAAAGGTTAAAAAATATGGATGATCTGTTAAACGAATTTCTTACAGAAACGGCAGAAAGTATAGATGTTGTTGATGTGGAGCTTGTGACGCTTGAGCAGGATCCGACCAACAAGCCGGTTTTGGACAATATATTTCGTTTAGTGCATACCATCAAGGGGACATGTGGGTTTTTGGGCCTGCCAAGGCTTGAATCCGTCGCCCATGCGGGGGAAAATGTGCTGGGTAAATTTCGCGACGGCGAATTGGTCGTCACGCCGGACTCCGTCACGTTAATCCTTGCCGCGCTCGACAGAATTAAGGAAATCCTTGCGGGGCTTGAAGCGACCCAGGAAGAGCCGGAAGGCGATGATACGGAAATTATCGGTCAGTTGAATGAGGTCGCCGCCGGCGGCACGGTTGTTCTTGAAGTCGTCCCCGAAAAGGAAGAGACGCTCGACCTGCCGGAGATCAGCGCATCCAATCTTCCGGGGGAAGTATCCCTCGATGAACTGGAGGCCGCCTTCCTGGCGGCGCCGGGTCCCGACGATCTGGAGGATGAAGAGGAGGCGGTTTCAACGGCGCCGACGACGGAAAACCTGTTTGTGCGCATCGGCGGCAACGAGGCGGTCAAGGTCATTATCCATCTTTTCCATAACCGTATTGTGGCGGACGGGACGACCCGGTCGCTGATGGACGGCGTTGACGCCAAGGACAGCAAATCCAAGATGAGTGATTTTTTCGCCGCCCGTCTTGCCGGACGAGACAATGGTCCTTCCCTGACCGCCGCCTTCGCGCCGTTTATTTCCCATGGCATGAATGACAAGCAAAACGCCGTTATCCGGACCCAGTTGGCGTCCGTGCTGGCGGAAGTTGACCTGACACCGTCGGAGATTGATGAATTCCTGGAGAAATATGACGGGATTGCGGGCGATATACTTGAGGAAGCCGCCAAACACAGCCGGGAAATGGAAAAGTCGGCAGCGGCCAAAACCGATGGCGTCAATTCAACCAAGGCCGGGGATCAATCCGTCGCCAACCAGAGCATCCGGGTCAATGTCCAGGTGCTCGAAGACCTGATGACCATGGTCAGTGAACTTGTGCTGACCCGAAACCAGTTGATGCAGCTCTTGCGGAATAACAATGACAGTGAATTTTCAATTCCGCTGCAGCGGCTAAGTCAATGCACCACCGAACTGCAGGAAGGAGTGATGAAAACCCGGATGCAGCCGGTGGGCAACGCCTGGGCCAAACTGCCGCGCATCATTCGCGACCTGCAACTGGACCTCGACAAGAAGATTGATCTTCAGATGCTGGGCGCGGATACGGAACTTGATCGCCAGGTGCTTGAACTGATCAAGGATCCGCTGACCCATATGGTGCGCAATTCCGCCGACCACGGCATCGAGGTGCCGGCCGACCGGATCGCCGCCGGCAAAAAGGAAACCGGCATCATTCGCCTGAACGCCTATCACGAAGGCGGCCATATTATTATCGAGATTACCGATGACGGCGCCGGCCTGCCGGTCGAAAAACTGAAGCAAAAGGCCCTGAGAAACGGTTTGGCGACCCAGGAAGATCTGGACGAAATGTCCGACACCCAGGTCCAGAAGTTCATCTTTCATCCGGGTTTCTCCACCGCCGAGCAGGTCACCAGCGTTTCCGGCCGCGGCGTCGGCATGGATGTGGTGCGGACCAATATCGAAAAGATCGGCGGCACCATCGACCTGAAATCGATCGAAGGCAAGGGCACCAGCTTCAGCATTAAAATCCCGCTGACCCTGGCCATTGTTTCGGCGTTGATTGTCCAATGCAACGAAGAAAGATTCGCCATTCCGCAAATCAGCGTTCTCGAGCTTGTCCGGGCGTCCAATGATTCAGAACATAGCATCGAATATATCAACGATACGCCGATCCTGCGCCTGCGCGACCGGTTGTTGCCGCTGGTGCATCTGAACAATATACTCGGCATGGCGAAAGACGAGCAGCCGGAGGACAGCGCCAAGAGCGAGAATTACATTATCGTGACCCAGGTCGGCTCCTTCACCTTTGGCATTGTGGTTGACCAGGTCTTCGATACCGAGGAAATCGTCGTCAAACCGGTGGCGCCGATCCTGCGCGATCTGGAGACTTACGCCGGCAACACCATACTGGGCGACGGTAACGTGATCATGATCCTGGACCCCAATGGCATCGCCAACCAAATCAGCGACGCCATGGCTGATACTTCCGAAATGAGGGTCGAAGAAGACGAAAAAATGGCGATCATGAACAGTGAGAAAGAAGCTATTCTGCTGTTCCGCGCGGGTGAGGACAGCCATCGCGCCGTGCCGTTGTCGCTTGTCGCGCGGCTCGAGGATATTGATGTCTCAACCATCGAGAAATCAGACGGCAAGCCGGTTGTGCAATATCGCGGCCAACTGATGCCGCTGGTCAAACTCTATGATGAATACGAGTTGAAGCCCGAAGGTCGTCAGTCTGTTCTGGTCTTTGCCGACGGCAACAAGAGCATGGGCATTGTCGTCGATGAAATCGTCGACATTATGGAAGACAAGATTGAGATCGAGCTTTCATCCCAATTCCCGGGGCAGGTCGGAACAGCCGTGATTAACGGCAAGGCGACCGAACTGATTGATGTGGCCTATTATATTGAAAAGGCCTTTGGTCAAACGGGCAAGGCGAGCATGTCCGGCAATGAAGGGGCCAATGGCAAGTGCGATGTTCTGCTGATTGATGACAGCACCTTTTTCCTGAATATGATCCGCCCGCTGCTTTCCGCCGCCGGATACAAGGTGACGGCGGTTGAAAATGCGGCGGCCGCCCTCGCCCTGCGGGAAATGGGGCATGACTTCGATATTATCATCAGCGATATCGAAATGCCGGATATGGACGGCTTCCATTTTGCCGAGAAGGTGCGGGAAGGGGGCATCTGGAAGAAAACCCCGATGGTCGCCCTGTCTTCCCATCATTCTGAAAAGGACTTCGCCCGCGGCCGTGAAGTCGGTTTTGACGATTATGTCGCCAAACTGGACCGGGATATGCTGATGTCGACCATCGGTGAACAGATCAGCAAAAAACAAAGCGCCGCATAAGCAGGGATAAGGATTAAGCAGATGGTAAGTGATAACAAGGATTTTGTAACTATTCGGTTGTCCGGACAATTGTGCGGGATTCCGGTTCTGGCCGTGCACGACGTTCTGTCGGAACAGACCATTACCTCCGTGCCATTGGCGCCGAGTTCCGTGGCCGGGGTTTTAAATCTTCGCGGGCGGATCGTGACCGCGATCAACCTCAGAAAACGGCTTGGCCTGGAAGACCGGGAAGCCGGCGGCGAAGAGATGAGCATCGTTGTCGAATATGATGGGGAACCCTATAGCTTGCTCATTGATACAGTCGGCGACGTCATGTCATTTCCGGAAGAGTCCTATGAACGAAACCCGGTTACGCTGGACCCAAAATGGCAGGAAGTTTCGGATGGCATCTTCCGGCTGGATGGGGAACTTCTGGTGATTCTGGATGTGGAAAAACTACTTAATTTTGGGCGCAATGCGGCGGCCGCTTAAATATCGCATTTTAGCTTGATGCGGAAAAAAAATATATGTTTGGAGATAAATAAAATGAAATCCTGTCTTGTCGTAGATGACTCAAAAGTGATCAGAAAGGTGGCCCGGCGTATTCTGGAGGAGCTTGAATTCGACATCCGTGAGGCCGTTGATGGTCAGGATGCACTGGATTCCTGCCATGAAAGTCTGCCGGATGTTGTGCTGCTGGACTGGAACATGCCGGTGATGAATGGCCTGGACTTTCTGAAGGCGCTGAGAGCATCGAATGGGGGCGATAAGCCGATTGTCGTATTCTGTACGACGGAAAATGATATGAGCCACATCAGCGCGGCGATTTCCGCCGGCGCCGACGAATATATAATGAAACCGTTTGATCGTGAAATCATCGAATCGAAATTTTCACAGGTAGGATTACTTTAAGTGCAACCAGTGTCAGTAACAGATAGTGGGGATCAGAAAACATCAGCAAGATCAGGCCAGTACCGGGTCATGATCGTGGACGATTCAGCGGTGTTGCGGGGATTGACGTCGAAATGGCTTTCCCAGGATCCGGCCATTCAGGTTGTCGGCACCGCCGCCAACGGCGAAATGGCGTTGAGAAGCATGGCCAAGATGGATCCGGAAGTCATCATTCTCGACATTGAAATGCCAGTGATGGACGGGCTGACCGCCTTGCCCAAACTGTTGCAGGTCAATCCTGATGTGAAAATTCTGATGTCATCCACATTGACCAAGCGAAATGCTGAAATCAGCATGCGGGCCCTGTCCATGGGGGCGTCGGATTATGTCGCAAAACCCGAATCAAACCGCGAGGTCGCCCTGTCGCTGACCTTCCAGCAGGAACTGATCAGCAAGGTTATTAATATCGCGGCCGCCAACCGGCGGAAGCAGGGGGGCATCCCCTTTGCCGGCAAAACCACTGTTGTCGATCAGCAGTTTGAGCCTGTTCACCAAGGGGCGAAGAATATCGAACAGCGCGGTTTTGCGCGCAACAAATCCTCTGTTCTCGCCATTGGCAGCTCCACCGGCGGCCCCCAGGCCCTGTTGCAGCTTCTCAAGGACCTGGAGAATATAGACGTTCCGGTTCTGGTCACCCAGCATATGCCGCCGGCCTTTACCAAAATTCTGGCGAAACATCTGACCCATTCCACTAACTTTCAGTGCAAGGAGGCGGAAGACGGCGAGATTGTTGAAAACGGCAAGGTCTATATCGCCCCGGGCGATTATCATATGACCGTGGTCGAAAAAGACCGTCAGCGGGTTATTTCGCTGAATCAGGAACCACCGGAAAACTTCTGTCGCCCCTCGGTCGAACCGATGTTCAGAAGCCTGATAGATTTATACGGATCAGAGGTTTTCGCCGTTATTCTGACGGGTATGGGGCATGACGGGCTGGAAGCCTGCCGCAGGCTGGCCCAGGCCGGTGGAAAGCTAATCGCGCAGGATGAAAAGACAAGTGTTGTATGGGGGATGCCGGGGGCGGTGTGTAACGCTGGCTTGTGCAATGGAGTGTACCCCTTGAATGAGATCGGTGCAGAAATAAAAGATAAAATGATGGGATCGGCATAATGAGAAAAGAAGATTTTGACCTTCTCAGCACTATCCTGAAGGAACGATCCGGATTGGTTTTATCTGAGGATAAAGTATATCTTCTGGAAAGCCGCCTGACGCCGATTGCGCGAAAAAAGGGCATGGAAACCCTGGACGATCTGATTAATGAAATCAGACTGCGGCGCAAGGAGGAGCTGCTGAACGAAATCACCGAGGCGATGACAACCAATGAATCATTCTTTTTCCGTGATAACACCCCCTTTGACCTGTTGAAAGATGATGTTCTGCCGGCCTTGATGCAGTCCAGAGCGGCGAGCAAACGCATTCGCATATGGTGTTCGGCGGCGTCCACCGGTCAGGAGCCCTATTCCATCGCCATTATTCTCAAGGAAATGGCGGCTGAGCTCGACGGCTGGAAAATTGATATCGTCGGCACCGACCTTTCGAACAAGGTCCTGGACAAGGCCAAGGCCGGCATCTATTCCCAGTTTGAGGTGCAAAGGGGATTGCCCATCAAACTGCTGATGAAATATTTCACCCAGGCCGGCGAAATGTGGCAGATTTCCGATGAAATCCGCCGCATGGTGACCTATCGGCCGTTTAACCTGCTAAATGATTACAGTTCGCTCGGGACCTTTGATGTTATTTTCTGCCGCAATGTTTTGATTTATTTCCAGCAGGACACAAAAGCCGCCGTATTAAATCGCCTGCGGGGCCAGATGCCGGATGACGGGACATTATTCCTCGGGGCCGCAGAAACAGTTTTGGGGCTAAGCGATAAATTCAAACCGGTGCCGGGCAAGCGGGGGATGTATATGACCTCTGATAATATTATGCATAAAACCCTGAAAGTGGGATAGATTTTCCGGATGACGTCTTTCGCGGGCGTGCAGGCAAGCCCGGGAAATCGAAGAAATCAAGGAAAATCACAAGAAAAAGGGTCGCTCCGGTTTGCAGAGTGACCCTTTTCTTGTGGCAAATTTATAAAAATTTACCGGAGATTTTTTTATGCCTTCTTAACTCGCGACCGCGATATCGCTGTCGTCCTGATCAGGGTCGCGCAGAACATAGCCGCGTCCCCAGACGGTTTCGATATAGTTCTCGCCACAGATCGCCGACAGCTTTTTGCGGAGCTTGCAGATAAAGACGTCGATGATCTTCAGTTCCGGTTCATCCATGCCGCCATAGAGATGGTTGAGGAACATTTCCTTGGTTAAGGTCGTGCTTTTGCGCAGGGAAAGAAGCTCCAGCATGGCGTATTCCTTGCCGGTCAGGTGAACGCGCTGGTTGTTGACATCGACGGTTTTGGTGTCGAGGTTGACGGAAAGCTTGCCGGTGCGGATAATGGATTCCGCATGGCCTTTTGAGCGGCGGATAATCGCCTGAATCCGGGCGACAAGCTCTTCCTTGTAAAATGGCTTGGTCAGATAATCGTCGGCGCCGTAGCCGAGCCCCTTAACCTTGTTTTCCAGTTCGTCCATGCCGGACAGGATCAGGATCGGGGTGTTGACTTTTGACATGCGCAGCTTCTTCAACACGTCATAGCCGTGCATATCGGGAAGATTAAGGTCAAGCAGGATTATATCGTAATCATACAGCTTGCCGAGATCTATGCCTTCTTCGCCAAGATCGGTGCTGTAAATATTGAAGCCTTCTGCCGACAACATTAATTCAATACTTTTTGATGTGGATGGATCATCTTCTATGAGTAACACACGCATTATAAGCCCCTATGTCGTTTCATTTAATGTTAATTTAAATCGTAAAATTTTGTGGCGTTAACCCTCTCTCGTTAACCATTTTTAACATAAGTGGTTAACAAATGGTAACCAACAGTCGATTTTTAAGTATTTCATGACTTGAATTTAATAAAATCACACGTCTCATAGGTGAGTTATAAATTTTAACCCATTGAAAAATAAGGAAGTTGTAAAGTGTTACCGGAAATTTAAATTAACATTTGTTTTGTGGATTTTTTATCATTTTTATTTAAGTTTCTCTGTGACCGGGGCCGTTTTTCGCGTATCATGCGGAAAAAATTAACAAACCGGACTGATTCACGGTGTATACATTAAGAGCGGAAATTGAAAGATTGCAGTCCTGGCGTTTTTACGGCCGGGTTGTCGGCATTCAGGGCCTTCTGGTCGAAGTCGCCGGCGCCCAGCGGTCTTTGAGCATCGGCGCCCGGGTCAATCTGGTGTCCCGCCAGGATGAGGCCATCGCCTGTGAAGTGGTCGGCTTCAAGGCGGACCATGCGTTGCTGATGCCCTATTCCATGCTGGAAGGCGTCGGTGTCGGCTGTCAGGCCTTTGTCGAGGGGGAAATACCGGTTGTTCATCCAAGCGCCCAATGGCTCGGCCGGGTGGTCAACGCCATGGGCGAGCCGATTGACGGCAAGGGGCCGATCAAGTCCGGCGCGGAGGCCTATCCCATTCGCGCCCAGCCGCCGGCGGCCCATATGCGGCAAAGGGTCGGCGACAAGATTGACCTGGGGGTGCGGGCGCTCAACACCTTCGTCACCTGTTGCAAGGGCCAGCGGATGGGCATCTTCGCCGGCTCCGGGGTCGGCAAATCCATTCTGCTGTCGATGTTCGCCCGCTATGCGGCGTCCGATATTTCGGTGATCGGCCTGATCGGCGAGCGCGGGCGCGAGGTTCAGGAATTTATCGAGGATGATCTGGGCCCCGAAGGACTGGCCCGCAGCGTTGTTGTCGTCGCGACCTCGGACGAGATGGCGCTGATGCGGCGCCAGGCGGCCTATCTTACCCTGACCATCAGCGAATATTTCCGCGATCAGGGTCATGACGTGCTGTGCCTGATGGACAGCGTGACCCGTTTCGCCATGGCCCAGCGCGAAATCGGGCTGGCGGGCGGCGAACCCCCGGCCAGCAAGGGCTATACCCCGACGGTTTTCTCCGAATTGCCGAGGCTGCTTGAACGGGCGGGGCCGGGCGTGGATCGGGGGTCGATTACCGGCCTGTTCACCGTCCTGGTCGAAGGCGACGATCATAATGAGCCCATATCCGACGCGGTGCGCGGCATATTGGACGGCCATATCGTCCTTGACCGGGCGATTGCGGAGCGCGGCCGCTTTCCGGCGGTTAATATTCTGCGCTCCATCTCCCGGACCATGCCGGGATGCAATAATAAGGAACAAAATGATCTTTTGGTTACGGCTCGTAAATATTTGGCCGACTATAATGACATGGAGGAAATGATTCGCCTTGGCGCCTATCGCCCGGGGGCCAACCGGGACGTGGACGAGGCGATACATTTTCATCCCGCGCTGGAAGAATTCCTGGCGCAGGAAAAGACCGAAAGCAGCACATTGGCCGAGGGATATGAGGAACTCGACCGTATATTGCAGAACAGGTTGACCGTAGAAGAAACGGACCTGAAAAATAAGTAAACCATAAAAACGGGATATATTCGCGCAATGAATCGTAAAGGTATGGCCGGAATGATACGGCTCCATAAATGGCAGCTTGATGAAAGGCGCCGCAATCTGGTGGAGCTCGAAAAAATGCGGGAAGAGCTTGTCGGCAAAATGCGGAGCCTGCGGGACGAGCTCGCCGCGGAACAGAAAAAAGTCGCCGAAGCGCCGATCGTCAGCATCACCTATGGCGGATACGCCCAGCAGGTCATGGCGCGGCGGGAAAATATCAACAGTTCAATCACTGAGATCGACGTTTCCATTGAGGAGATGAAGGACCAGGTGGCGGACGCCTTCAAGGAACTGAAGAAATACGAAATTGTCGAGCAGCGGGAGCGGGAGCGGGAAGTGAGCGAACGCAACCAGCGCCAGCAGAATGATCTGGACGAACTGGCGCTCAATATGCACCGCCGGCAGAATATGGCTTAGCAGGCGGCTGAAAAACGCTTTCCCGGCGTTGCCGGGCGTCTTTATCGTCATCCTGAATTCAGTTCAGGATCCAGACCGATATTTTTATAAAGTTTTGATAAGAAAGGTTAATATCAGATATTGGTATGGATTCCTTAAATTCACAAACGAAGTGCAACACCATGTTAAAGTGGAGTTGCTATGGGAAAGATTTATCGACAGCTCTCGCTGGAAGAGAGATGTGCGATTGCCCGTTTTCATGAGGACGGGCAATCGATCCGGCAAATTGCTGCACCTTTGGATCGCGCGGCATCGACAATCTCGCGGGAGTTAGAGCAAGGTCACATCAAATAGATTCATTTTAGGGATTCCCAAAGAGGTCATAATGTGATTCAAGATAGAAGCTGGAAAAGGAGGCCAGCCTCTATGGTAAAATCTCTATCTATCGACCTGCGTGAGCGCGTTGTTGCTGCTGTTTGCGAGGGTGTGTCCTGTCATGAAGCGGCCA